>Ga0123355_10021771_pt1 | contig 10267 bp, 6 predicted proteins | sample TergutEmb28metaG_3_FD_89872 | JGI IMG/M metagenome (GOLD analysis project Ga0123355, IMG submission 89872) | Embiratermes neotenicus P1 segment gut microbial communities from Petit-Saut dam, French Guiana - Emb289 P1 | ecosystem: Host-associated > Arthropoda: Insects > Digestive system > Gut ... | reverse complement strand
CCAATTGGGATTCCGAAGCTTCAAGCTCCATAAAAAGCTCTAGCACTTCGTCTACTACTTCCATTGGACGAGCGTCGGGGCGGTCTGCCTTGTTTACGCAACAGATAACCGGCAAGTCCAATTCTAGTGCGTTACGAAGTACAAACTTTGTTTGAGGCATTGGGCCTTCAAAGGCATCCACGACTAAGATTACGCCGTCAACCATTTTTAATACCCGCTCTACTTCGCCGCCAAAGTCGGCGTGACCTGGTGTGTCGACTATGTTTATCTTTACATCGTTGTACGTAACAGAGGTGTTTTTTGCCAAAATGGTAATGCCGCGCTCGCGCTCTAAGTCACCAGAATCCATTACTCTGTCTGATATGGTTTGATTTTGCCTAAAAGCACCGCTTTGCCATAAAAATTGGTCAACTAAGGTTGTTTTGCCATGGTCTACATGTGCTATTATTGCAATATTGCGGATATTCATCATTAGTTTCCTCATCAATGTTTGTCGTTTATGCCATATACCGCACCATCATCTGGAATGCCGATATAAAGTGGTCTGTCAGCCGTATTCAAAAAAGCCAGCATTGTATTTAGTGCTTATTGATTGTAAACGAACCTCCCTGCCGCAAGCAGCGGGGTATCTTTCTAAATGTGCGCCCCAAGGGGCGGGGAATGAACCCGAAGAGATTCAAGTTTGTATTCAAGGATTTGCATTTCTAACATAGGAAGGACTCCTATCGAAATCAATTGCCGAGTGTAACACAAGACCCTCACATTCGCAATAGCGAAATTGGAGAGTTTGGAAATAGTGGCGAAATAGGAGCGAAATTAGAGACGGAATCCCAATTCCCTTCTGAAAGTGAAAGTAAATTTGATAACACTCTTAATAGTGTAATCAAAAGCTTTATTCCGCTCTTTGAAAAAATGCTAAACAAAAACCAGCTCCAATTTATGGTGCTGGTTTAAGTAAAGACTATCTACTGCCCGAAGCCGGAATCGAACCGGCACGAGGTTAGCCCTCACGGGATTTTAAGTCCCGGGCGTCTACCAATTCCGCCATTCGGGCTTGGAATTGCCGTGCACATTATAAAACTGAATTTCTAGTAATGTCAAGCAGCGAATTTTTTGTCTGCGAGTTTGAGTTTCCCATTAATGCGCGATTATTTCAAGCACAGACGAATTTCAAGTTTAACATAGGCTAGTTTAGGATGACTCAAGTAGGGTGACATTTTTACGCTTGTCGCAATATTGCAATATGTAGTATAATTCCATTCGCAGCACAGCATGAAGCTAAATATCAACGGAATAGTTGTAATTGTAGAAAATTATCTGCTACAAATGCACAAAAAACGGCCTAAAAAAGCCGAAAACACCAAGTAGTTTCGCAAATAACGAATGGTCTTAATGTTTTCGGCTATAGTCAAGGCCGCGCTGAATAAAATCTGGCTTGCTGTTACATTTGTATATTTATTGGCCGATGAAGCAATTGTATGCATAGATTACTTAACCGTCAGCCTTTGCGTTGATAGACATATATTGCCTAAGGTATGCATATCAGTGTGTTTTTGTTTCATTTGTACGTGTATTTGATTATATCGCTGAGTGTGTAAATACAGCTATAGCACATGTTGGAATTACACATACTGCGCCGAGTGGGTTGCCCCAGAAGAAACCTTCATCGTTGTCGATGCCGTGTGGGGTCATTACATCGGTACATGCACTGCCAACTGGACATGCTGGGGGTGCGCCGATATCAGCCAATAAGCGCACGCAGTTACAGTCTACAGACAGCAATACACCTGTAAAGCCGTTGCCAGAAAGGCCACCGCTTGTGGTAAAGATGGTCACTGTTTGACCAACGTACCTAAACATACCTTCTACAAGGTGTTTGATATGATCTACCATTGGTTTTATACCTCCTTATACAGTGAGTCGGTGTCAAGCCAAAGAGGATTGTACACTTCTATCTGTATAATATGAGGCTTGGATAAAATTGTGCATGGATTGTACATGGGGGTTTAAGATGATTGCAGTTACGCTAGATAGCGCACAGGTAAAGGGCTTTATGGGCCAGATGCTTAGGGAAGATGTCTTTGACGAGTTTGAGGTGCGTGGTGTGGAAATTGGGCTTGACGTCCGCATTTCTATAAATGGTGTGTTAGAAGTAGAGGTCGAAGATGAAGTTGCTGCTGATACACAAAAGGTTCAGGGTTTTTCAACTTGGGCAGCCTTACGGCCTTTAGTGTATACGATAATTAAAACAGGCCAAAAGCCCAAGCTTATCAAAATTGTGTTCTCATATAAGGCTCAAAATGTGCATGCTATACATCCTAATGCTGCAGCTTTGTTTTTGAACATGATATACGAGAATGATAATGTGCATTTTACAACAGCCACGTCCCAAAAGGAGTTCGCGTTGGATAAATCTCTTGATAACAACTGGGACGACTGGATGCGTGCTTTTTTTGCGCAAAAAAATATAACAATAACAGACAGAGAGTAATGCTAAAATTTCATGCCCAATGGTAACTATAACGCCCGTAATGGGCTGACAGGAGGAATCACAATGGAAAAAGGCAATTTATCCATCCACAGCGAAAATATATTGCCAATCATCAAAAAATGGTTGTATTCAGATCAGGATATTTTTGTAAGAGAACTGATATCCAATGGTGTGGATGCTATCACAAAACTTAAAAAGTTGACCGATATGGGTGAAGCCACAGACACATCTGAGGAAGACCCATATGCCATTACCGTAAGGGTAGACAAAGAAGCCCGTGTGATCGTTTTCCAAGACAATGGTATTGGCATGACAGCAGACGAAGTTAAGGAATATATCACACAAATTGCCTTTTCGGGTGCTAGTGCATTTTTGGAAAAGTATAAAGATGATAATGCCCAAGAGATTATTGGCCACTTTGGTTTGGGTTTTTATTCTGCGTTTATGGTGGCGGATAAGGTGCAAATCAACTCACTATCGTTTCGTGAAGGTAGCGAGGCTGTACACTGGGAATGCGATGGGGGTATAGAATATTCTATGTCCCAAAGTGATAAAGCCTCTCGTGGGACTATAATCACGCTGCATATAAGCGAAGATGGTAGCGAGTTTTTAGACGAATTTAAACTGCGTGGCATAATAACCAAATACTGCGGCTATATGCCAGTGCCTATATATTTAGAAACACCGGATTCGCTTAAAAATGCAGACACTAAAGAAAAAGTAGAGCCTGTAGAAGATACCAGCAGCGCAGACGAAGACGTTGATGATACTGCTAAAACTCCAATCAATGATACTAGCCCCTTATGGCTAAAATCTGCTTCTGAGTGTACCGATGAAGAATACAGGGGGTTTTATCAGAAGGCGTTTATGGACTTTAAGCCCCCGCTTTTTTGGATTCATTTAAACATGGATTACCCGTTTAGGCTCAAGGGTATATTGTACTTTCCATCTTTAAAGCATGACCCAGAGTATATGGAAGGTCAGGTTAAGTTATTTAACAACCAGGTATATATCGCCGACAATATAAAAGAGGTAATACCAGAGTATCTGTTATTATTAAAAGGTGTTATGGACTGCCCCGACTTGCCGCTTAATGTATCGCGTAGCTTCCTGCAAAATGATAGTACAGTTAAAAAAATGGCCGGTTATATATCTCGCAAGGTTGCCGAAAAGTTGAACGGCCTATTCAAAAAAGACAGGGATGACTACAATGGCTATTGGGACGATATTTCACCGTTTATTAAGTATGGCTGTATCAAAGAACGGGATTTTTATGACAAGCTACGGGGTAGTATTTTGTATAAAACCATTGATGGGCGTTATTTGACGCTAGATGAACTAACTACAGATGATGCCGAAGATGCAAGTGCTGCTGATTCTGATGTAGTAGATTCTGGTGAGGCTGCCGATTTAGCGAATGCTGACAAAACAGCTGATGCGAATAAAGATTCTGATGCTGCAAAATCTACAGGCAAAACCGTCTACTATGTAACAGATGCGCAATTGCAATCGCAGTATATTAATATGTTTAACGAGCAGAATTTAATGGCAGTGGAGCTAACCACTCGTCTAGATAACCCATTTATATCATACCTAGAAACATATGAGCCGGGCGTAAAATTCTCTCGCATAGATTCAGATATCACTGGTGCACTAAAAGACGAAGGCGGCGAATCAGAAGAAAATGAAGGTCTACAAACCTACTTCCGTGACCTGCTTAATAGCCAAAAACTAGGCCTTAAGTTAGAGCAATTGAAATCCGAAGATGTTTCGTCTGTAATTTTATTAAGCGAGCAGTCTCGCCGTATGCAAGAAATGTCTAAAATGTTTGGTGGTGCGGACATGCCGCCGGGTATGTTTGAAGAGGAGCTGACGCTGGTCTTAAACCGTAACCATAGTCTGGTAAAAATGCTAATGGATATCTATGGCGACACTAGCCGCAGCCAGGATGTAGAGCTTATTGCGCATCAGTTATATGATTTGGCAATGCTGAGCCATAAACCACTTGATAAAGAGCAGATGAAGCGCTTTGTAGAGCGCTGCAATAAAGTTATGGAGATGGCAACATCAAAGATATAGGTAGTGGAAAGAATGAGCGACAGGCTTTTAAACCTGAGTTATTGGCCCCTTGTGGCACTTTTAAAACACTAAAGGCTGCGGTACAAGCAGGTGCAGATGCGGTTTATTTGGGTGCGGGTAAATTTTCGGCCAGGGCTTTTGCAGGCAATTTTGATGATTTAGAGCTTGTACGTGCCATAAAGTACGCAAACAGCTTTAATGTTAAGGTGCATCTGGCGATAAACACCTTAATGACAGACCGGGAACTGCAAGAAGGTTTATTCATTTTTGACAAAGCATACAATGCCGCAGCAACGGCCTTTATCATACAGGATTTGGGTTTTGCCAGTATGGTTAAAAAGCGTTATCCAGATGCAATTTTGCATGCTAGCACCCAGATGACTGCATGTACATTAGAGGATGTTAACTGCTTAGAAAGGCTAGGATTTTCGCGGGTTGTGATGGCCCGTGAGCTTTGCAAGAACCAGATTGAAAAAATTGCTGTAAACACGTCTGTTGAGCTTGAAATATTTGTACATGGAGCGCTGTGTTCGGCCTACTCTGGGCAGTGCCTGCTTAGTAGTTTTATAGGAGGCCGCAGCGCCAATCGTGGCAAATGTGCACAGCCGTGTCGTCTGCCGTATAAGTATGCAAAAGCGGGAAGGGCAGGGGTTTTACTCAGCTTAAAAGACTTGTGCCTGATTGACTATGTTAGCGAGCTTGCGGACATGGGCATTACATCTTTAAAGATAGAAGGCCGTATGAAAGGTGAAGACTACGTACGGGCAGTTGTAGCGGCATATCGTGCAGTTTTGGACGGTAAGCCGCTTTCTGATGCAGAAAAAACGGAAATGCTAAATATTTTTAACCGTGGCGGATATACAGACGGATACTATACAGGTAAAAGAAACAATATGTATATGGAGGCCCTTAAAAATCCTTATAAAAGGTAACTATGAATAGACTATTCTGGAAGACCAATGTTTCCAAAACAGAGAGTGTAAGAACGTCATGCGATTTGTGAATGGGGATAATGTGAGTGATTTGCACTTTTAGAAAGGGGCCTATAGGTGTCAATTAAGTTTGTGGCAACATGCCTAACTGCACAGCAAAAAGAAGCATGTATTAGCCTTGGGATTGAGGTTTCTTGTAGATATGCCCACTCTTATGGCGAAATTGTGCATGGTTGTGTTACAGATTTTTCTGTGCATTGTTTTAACTCCGCGTCTTTGGCGGCGCTTGCCGATTTGGGTGTCCGGCGTGCCACCCTTCACCCAGAGTTAAACTTGGCCCAGATTAGGGATATCGAAAAATGCATTGATACTGAAGTGGTGATTTACGGAAAGCTGCCGCTTATGAAAATAGGAAACCCAGGTGATTTTGTAGCAGAGGCTAAGCAAAAAGACGCAAGTGCTATACAAAAAGAGGCCGGTACTAAACAAAAAAGTAAGCCAAAAGCTGCCACAAAAGTGCAGCAGGCGCTAGGCTCTGTCTTGATTGACAGGACAGGTATCAGCTTTTTTGTCAAAGACGGTATGCTGTATAACTCTGTACCCATTTTTATGGCAGACAAGCTCAAAGACGTAGAAAAGTCAGGTATAACCCATGGGCGTTTTATATTTACGACAGAAAGTGACAGCGAAGTGCGTATGGTTATCAAAGCATATATGTATAAAAAAATGCAAAAGATAAAGTTTACACGTGGAAAATTTTATTTTAAAGTGTGATATAAGAGCTTGATAGTGCTAATTTTGGTTTGACAATATGGAACAGGGTTCACATGATGCTGCAAACCCTCTTAAAATCAGGTTTTGACACTTTTGGTAAACCTTTTTATGCTTGATGGTAGTGTGGCGATTAGGAAGGAAATAAATTAATGAAGATATGTAAGTATTTCTCAATAGTATTGCTACTGATAGCCGCCTTAGTATCGGGTTGTGGCAGTGTTGATAGAATCCTTGATGAAGAATCATATGAAGAAGAATCCACTGAGATAGAAAACTACGCATCAAGATACGATTACCAGGAATACGAAGGCCCGGTGGGCATAACACCAGCGGTGATAGAAATCGAACCTATAGCCAATGACCCCGATATTACCCGTATTTATTGGTTTTTTAATGAGAGAGGTATACAAATACCAGCTGACAATTTTTTTTCGCAGCGTGCACGTGAGGAGATTGGTATTGATTTTGTACCAATCAACCCTGAAGCCCTAGAGTTTGAAGACATCCTTTTTGCGATGCTAGAAGCTGGACAGCAGATTGACGTTATCATGACCTGGCGTGAGCTCCAAGCACAGCTGGCTGATGAGGGGTTTATAATGCCTGTGCAAGAGTGGCTTAATGAGAGCTATCTGCCAAACTTGATAAGGGTTAGCAGCATTTGGGACGAAAGCTTAATGGCTTCGCTGCGCCACAACGATGGCAATATCTATGCAATACCTTCTGTTAATAACATGGTACTGCCAGGGACTCATGACTGGATACGTGTAGACTGGCTTCGGAATGTGGACATGGAAATACCTACAACATATGCAGAGCTGACAGCGGTACTTAGGGCCTTTGCTGCATTGGCGTTGGAGGATGAATATCAAGAGTTTTATCCGCTTATGGCAAGCGGTATAGGTGGCTTTGAGTTTATTTTTGAAGCCTTTGCCGCAGATGGGCATTGGTATATGGCAGAAGACGGATACTTAGAGCTTGGGATACTATCAACCCGTGTGGTTGAAGTGTTGCAACTTATGAATACATGGTATGAAGAAGGCTTGATAAACAGGGACTTTTTCCTTACCCTCCCAGATGAGGTTTCTAAATGGATTATAGCCGGACAAGTGGGCTATCATAGGGGTTGGAGCAGTTTTTATTATTCAGCGGTCATGCAAGAGCAGAATCCCGAGGCCCAATGGATGCCAATTGTACCCTTACAAAGCCCCTACTTTGACCAAGGGTATTATAACTACATCAGGCCCACAGAGTTTACAAGAAACCAATACAGCGTCCACATAAACGCCAACATTGAAGCGGTTTTGATGCTAATAAACTGGATGAATGAAGACACAGCAACCTCTTTAGAGCCGGGTAACATGACATTCGAAGGCGCGTACTGGTATCAGTTTGGCGAGCGTGGCGTGCATTGGGATGTACTAGATGGATATTTTGTAGGCCCAGGTGGGGCAGATGATTGGATAAACCCTGACAAGCAAGAAGCCGCCCAAAGGTTTGCAGCTGCAGTGGAGATAGATACATGGACATGGACTCTTTCTAGATTTATAAACCGATTTGATACCCGCTGGATGAGCCATGACCCACATGATATTGCACTATTAGAGTGGGAAATGGAACATATTATAAATGCAGGACGTATGGCCACAGATATACCTCATGACCATAGATACCTAGCTCGTGCTGTACTAGAAACACCAGCAAACGAGGCATTTTTGGTCTTTATAGAGGACTTCACATCTTGGGGATCCTGGGATATGTTTGCTGAATATCTTGCATATCCTGCCATCATGGGGATGGATGATATCCAGACCCTATATGACCAGTGGCTTTACATGGCTAATCAGCAGGGGTATCAAGAGTTTAGGCGTGCTGTTACTGCTCATTAATTTGCAATGCATAGCACAATGCTGATTTTTAACCGGTTATAGTTTTCAAATATGTAAAAGGCACATATCAATCTCAGACGAAGATATTGATATGTGCCTTTTTGGTACATGTAGTGATTTTGTTAAAATTGGAGCTCCAGAAGTGTTGCACAGAGTATTTCTAGCTTGTTTTTGTCCATTTTAGAGCAAAATTAGCATCAATTACTGTGTATATCTGGGATTAACAAATTTCTTTTTCTTGGCTCGAAGTACTAGTATACCAGTAAGCCCGGCTAGACCAATAACTGCAAACCCAGTAATAGTATATATCACGGTGTTGCGCTGCACTGAACCTGTACCACCTGCCAGCGGTAGGTCAAATGCCAAGAAGTTACCCAACAGCAAGCTTGTTGGCCTTATACAATAGTCGGGATCTTGATCTTTTTCTGTACATGTGCATGGTATGTTGACAAAGGTTGGTGCTGGGAAGCTTGAACCAATGTTCTCGACTTCAATACCTGTAGTAAGGTCATAAGTTATACGCCATTGTACAAAAGGAACCTGATAGCCATGTGGTGCAGCAACTTCCACCAGTTGATATACATAGGCCGGGTTAATGATAAACGATACAGGTAAAAGGTATGAATTTGTGCTTGTCATATTTATTATATCCACTGCCGGTAACAGGCTCCAGGGAGCGTTTGGTATACCTGACGAGTTTATTACTACCTGGCCGATACTTGGGTCTATATCGGCTGCTGGTGCACGGAATACCATAAACTGTGCACCTGGAAGTAAGTGTATTGCCGGATCTGTGTAGTAGAGAAATTCGTTGGTTTTTAGGAAGTTGAAGTATATCGCCGGTGCCCTGAAGTTGATATCGTAGTTGTTTATCGGATGCTCTATTGTTGGGTTTGGTTCTTGGCTGGTGTTTGCAAAGCCAGTGATTGGGATTACATCCAGTGCGTTTACCGGTGGGTCATAGTAAAGGCTTGCTTCATTTTCATAAAAATATACACTTCTTAGGGTTAGGTTGCTATAAGCTACATCTTCTGGTGCTACACCAGATGCGCCTATATAGTTGGCTATGGGGTTTGCGTACTCGTAGTGCATTGTGAATATACCGCCGCCCATGCCTTGGGCTATATTGTTGGTGATCCTTACACCGGATGCATCTGTAGGCATAGCCATTGTACCTGCACGGGCTACCCATACGCCACCGCCGTCGCTTGTGGCTTCGTTGCCTACTATATATTTTGCAACGCCGCTACGTAGGTTGAAGTTGCCGTAACCATTAACCCATATGCCGCCGCCATTTCCATTTATGGCCTGGTTTGCGGCTGCGTTAAACTGGTATGTTTCGCCCTCACCGTCTATACCTGTTTGCATGTCTATGCCGCCGATTGTGCCGCCATATATATTAAAACTGGTTGCCGGTGTGGCAGTGGTTGCATATATGGCCACACCGCCGCCATTGTCGGCGGTGTTTCTGGCTATGCTGGCGGTGTTTCGCATATTGACTGTGGCTGAGTTTGTTACCATAACCCCGCCACCGCGTGTTGCGGTGTTTGCAATGATAGCTGATGCGTTTTGTACATTGGCTGTGGCCGAGTTTGTGGCCATAATCCCGCCACCGTCGCTTACTGCTTGGTTTGCGGCTGCGTTAAATTCATATGACACGCCTTCAGGGTCTATGCCTGTTTGCATATCCACGCCGCCTATTATGCCACTAGAGATAGTAAAGTGGGCATGAGGACCTGTCAGGAAAACACCGCCGCCATTGCCACTTACATTGTTATTATTGGCACGGTTAAAGGTAATAGCGCCGCCGGCCATTGTAAATTGCCTTGTTGGCGTGGCGTCATTGTTAATATGAACACCGCCGCCATTGCCGTCGATATTAATGGTATCAAAGCCTCTATAGTAACGGAGTCCAGCCGCGTTCAAGGTACTTGTAAACCTGGCTGCAACACCTGCTGTGTTATTGTGGATAGTAGGGGCTACGTGTACAAAGCCTGCTGGTGGTGTAGCGGGGGATTGCGGGGTCATATTTACTATACCTCGCCGCGAGAAGATACCGCCACCATTGGCTGCACGGTTGCCTTCTATGCGTCCGCCGTGGAAGT
>Ga0123355_10021770_pt1 | contig 10267 bp, 8 predicted proteins | sample TergutEmb28metaG_3_FD_89872 | JGI IMG/M metagenome (GOLD analysis project Ga0123355, IMG submission 89872) | Embiratermes neotenicus P1 segment gut microbial communities from Petit-Saut dam, French Guiana - Emb289 P1 | ecosystem: Host-associated > Arthropoda: Insects > Digestive system > Gut ... | reverse complement strand
TTTCTATTGTATCACCACATTGGTTGTGTGTTCTTGTTTCGATGTGTGTTGGAGTTTCGGTGTGGCTGGTTGGGGTGGTATCCGTGTGGCAGGCTGAAGCCTGCAACCGCTACCGGGCCCAACATATATGTAATATAAGGAATATAAAAAGGTACAGCAGTCCCATTACAGGCCTGGAGTGGCCCAGAGAGTTCCGGGAAGTTAAGGTTCCCAGATTTCGTGACAACGGCACACGATGGTGGTAGGTTGTCAGCCTTACGTACCGGCCGTTTTTACCCCCAGGAAATGCTCCCGGTACTCATTTCCGTTAGAGGCTGAGTCGACCCCAGGGACATAGTGCCATCGGAAGGGTTTTATGTTAATGAAAAATTCCATTGACACCAGTTGGGTTCGAACCAGTGACGTTCCGATTTGTAGTACAGCGCCTTAACCACTGTGCTACCGCGGTTCCCAAAATAATATAAAATAAAAAATAAAAAAAAGAAACGTGGGACGAATTTTTCCTTGAGGGAAATGGGAGGTGAAGGAAGAATACTGCTGGGTGATAACACAGGCGGTAGGGAGGTCATGCATCAGCCGATCAGGTTCTAGTGTGTTGGAATTTGGATCTCAACTGGACTGCTTTGTATATACATATTTAGTTGACCGTATGTATAATCAATACCGACTTGTGCATAATTAGACGTGCGTATAATCCGAACTGCGCATAATTCGGCTTTTGTATAATCCCACTGACGCATAATTCGACTTGTGCATAATCCCACTTGCGCATAATTCGACTTGTTCATAATGCCACTAGCGCATAATTTAACTTGAGCATAATTCCACTTGCACATAATTCGACTTGCGCATAATCCCAACTGCGCATAATTCGACTTCTGTATAATACCACTTGCGCATAATTCGACTTGTGCATAATCCCATTTGCGCATAATTCGATTTGTTCATAATGCCACTTGCGCATAATTTAACTTGAGCATAATTCCACTTGCACATAATTCGACTTGCGCATAAACCCAACTGCGCATAATTCGACTTATGCACAATTTGACTTGATCATAATTCCACTTGCGCATAATTCGACTAGCACATAATCCCACTTGCGCATAATCCCACTTGCACATAATTCCACTTGCGCTGGACCATCGTTAATTCGGGGAGTGTCTGTAGTCTCCAGGAATAGAAATTCCCGACCACGAGGTAGACATAACGGCGCAGTCACGTTGTTACAGGCGCAGCGAAATCTTCGGACATTTATCATCGATACCCCAACCAAAGAATTCTGACATGCAAGTTAACATTTGGGCAAAACTGTACTACCTACATCATAGGGTCGAAAATATTTTCTTGAGTAAGAAACAAAAAGAAACTGTACTGCTGGTTCTATTGTAAGGCTACGACGACACCGAGGAGCCTTCTTGTCTTTCCTCATGCGTAATTCATGGTCATGACCCAACGACCTGTTGAGCAACCGACTTCGTTTGTAAAGGTCTCTAAGCAAGCAGTCACATGCCCTCAAAAGAAGGGATTATATCTCGATTACTTTTCAAACCTTTGAGAATAAATGGACCACAGCAAAGGCACAATGGAAAGATCTATCAATTCATCCGTGACATTCAGCAGTTCCTTTCCAATAAAACTCTTTCATGAACTACAGCGAATTCCATGTCGAGTGGTCTTCATCCAACTTGTCGAGCCAGATTAATTCTGCTTCACATACAGCTAACAACATGAAGGACATGCACATCTAAGCAGGATTTAAAAAGCCTACTTTCTTTATGACATATATCATATAAGTTGCCTATATAAAGCCCTACACATCCATCATTAATGTTATTAGTAAAGGTAAATGTGGTCCCTGTCCATACCATGAAGGCACAGAGGGAGCAGAGTTATAGCTCCACTCATTCTTAACCTCGACATTAAGTGGAAGTGGTCAGTAACACGCCACGGCCGCTTGACTCCCACCCCGACACGACAGCGGGTCTAAAAGACACAAGGAATAGTAAAATCTCTTTCCCCTGCCAGAATTCGAACCCCGGACCGTCCAGCCCGTAGCCTAGTCCTATACCGATTACGGTATTCCGGCTCCTTTACTATGAAAATATTACATTTATAACTGTTGCACAGGATTTACGTCGAAGATACGTTAAATTTAATGCATATAACCTTGAATTCCACAGCGTCGCAGGTCCAGTAACTGCAAATTACAAAGAATTTTTCATACACACAATATGTAGGCACGTTTGTATCTTCATATCACATTTCTGCCCACGTTCGGGTTACAGCCATCAAACCGAAAGTTCTGGTCTCATTTCGTACTGCGGCCATGTTGTAACTTTATTTGTGACAATCATTAACTTTCACATTATTCCAAGATCCGTTACTATACACTACTTCAGAAAAATTAAGCATGTGGCGCTAGTATCGCTCCCGCCTAACAAGTCCACACGTCTGCCATTTCGTTATTACTCACTAGGAAATTTAAAAGTATGGCGCTGGGGTTTCTCCAGTAGCATAGTGTTCATGTCAGGGTTCGCAAAGCTCGGTCAATTAAAAAAAAAACAGCATTGTGATAACGTAAGTCCAATTTTGGCGTGCTCGCATCCATGCGAAGCGTCCATTAAATTCGCATTACCCAACCATATGTCAACATGCTTGTAAGAGCTCGAAAAATCACAGAACAGATTTTACTGAAATGGATACTGATGAATTGCATTTCACTTGTACGGAATAAATTGTACGCGTTATGCCCACTGGACAAGAATATGTATATACAAGCATTACTGTGCGTGTGAGAATTCTCATCCGTGCTCGCCGCGGATTAGCAACCACAAGCAATTCCTGTGACGCTCGACCGTAGCGCTAGGTCTAGGATATGGCGAAATCTGCAACTATCTGCAGAACCGGATTTGCAGATGACACGACGCTCATTATCAGCTGCACTATGCATATATTCCTGTCTCCTTATTTAGAACGGAAATTATGCTAACCATGTCAAAAGATATTCTCGGTTTGTGTCAGTTACCTCTGGCCCTAACACGGAGCACTCAAAGGCATTCATTAAAAAACACGAATGAATGAGTACTCAATCGTAAATTTTAATGAAATTTAAAAAAAAATGCAATAGATAGTAAAATAATCAGTTTTGACACCAATCTAATGAAATTCTAATAAATTTAACAATTTTTAAAGGCTTATTTCTATAAAAATTAGTGCAAGTATTAGCCCAAGGCGCGTTTCATGAGTCATACAACATTCGGCTATGTTATTGAAGGTTATAATTTTTTTTATCATGACAGCGTCAGGTAAGAGAGACGCCTCTTTTAATACAGTACCGTTTTCCTTCTGTATATTTTACAATAGCTTCGCACAATGATGACGTCATTGGTCGAAACACGTGCGACTATTTGTGGCAGCAGAACTGCTTTTATAATACAACCGCGCTGTTTGACCGGATTGTTTGTGGAATATCTGAGTTGCGGCAAAACAAGTGAATGTCGTCTTTAGGTAAAAAGATATTCCGGCATATACTTGGAACGACGGAAGAAAAACAGAATATCTAGTCGTGAGACGCCTGAATACAAGCAGACTGCTAAACCTTTCAGGATTCCACTACTCTGGGATACGAAAATTCGTTACTGGATATTCGAAACCCGATGTTTCGAGGCAAAATTAGTTTCATCTTCCAGCGTCGGACACACCCTTGGACACATCACTGGACACATCAATGGACACACCCTTGGACACACCCTTGGACACACCCTTGGACACATCCTTGGACACACCCTTGGACACACCCTTGGGCACACCCTTGGACACACCCTTGGACACACCCTTGGACACATCAATGGACACATCCCACAAGAACGTATTCATCAGCAACATGGCTGCCGAGACTCCGGTCTCCTCACTTTCACCGTTTGCTGCAGCCAGCCTTTCGCTGCAAAAATTGACTTTCAGATGTGATTTAAGGAAATCACCTTTCAAAAGAGAATGTCAATAGACTGTCGGTTGGGGTCAGAGTAATGGTATTAACATCTTTACACGGGCTCTGTCAGGCGTCCGACAACGTGACGTTAGATTCCTAGCACGATTCACACCGAACACAGCGTGGCTTCAGACTGATGTCAGTCCGCTGAAATTCTAGCCAATCTGCATGAGGTTTCCCGGAAGGATTACTTAGCATTTTGATTGCTCTGGGGTGGGAAGTGGCGCAGTTGGTTGAAGTACTGCGCTAACAACCCGGAAGGTCGCGGGTTCGATTCCCGGTGGGGTCATTGGGATTTTTTTATATACTTAATCCTTCCGTCCGCACTATGGCCATGGGGTCGACTCAGCCTCATGAGTATCGATGAAAACCTTACCACTTCCATATGAAGACTGTCGATAAATTCTGGCAGCCTCAATCTCCTGTAACCAACCACAGAGGTCTGTTCGGGTCTTTATAGGGATAGCTTTACATATGCTTTGAATGCTCTTTATGGTAAGGACATCTTTTACGATACTGCATTAAGCAATGTCCTGACAGTATTAGTTTTTAAGCCACCGTCTTGCCCTATAAAATACCGGGCGTCTATTTTATAAGAAACCGTCACGAAAGTTCAAAAGAAATTCCCGACAATATTTTAACCTTTTGGTGCCGGAATTATTTTTTTAAATTTTAGCACACCTGTATATAAAATGTGAATAAAACTGGAACCAAATACGTTAGAATTATGAAACAAACTGCATTTTGAAGAGAAAAAAAAACGGAGATTATATACCGTGTTTAAAATATTCAGTACCTATATTTGTTGAATAAATATACAAAATGCAACGTTTAAAGGTTAGCGGTGCGGTACGACCACTATAGGGGTCGTTAGGCGTCAAAAGGTTAACGTTCGTGTTGCACCTTGCACAAACTGTGGGATGGTTTTCCGCTTTCCGCCAACAACTTCCTTTACTTCGTAAAAATGGGTAAAAGGATTTAGGCGCAAATGTGTACCATCAGCAGACGGCTTAAGAAAATACAGGAGTATGCGTACATACATAAGTGCACAGCATCTCACGGGGATGGGACAACCCGAATGCACATTATGATGTATATACAGCAAGTGTACAGTGCGGTGTGTTGCAGCCTGCACCCAGACAGTTAATATTTTAAACTTTAAAATCATTTTACAATTACATCTAAGACACAGTCCTGTATAAAATCACGTTCCTGTTGTATAATAATTGCATTTCATGATCACTTAAGTTCATCTGGTGCTGGTCACGAATGATTACGAAACGAAACACTTTGTGACATTGTGTAATTAGTAATGGCAAGGTGTGCAGCTAACAATGAGCTATCGATGTGTTAATTTTTGATAATAATGTCGACGAATTTAAAGGCGCGTTCGCAAAGCAGCTGCGAAAAGCGACTACTATAGTTGTTATGTCCGTCTGTCCGTCCACGTGAAACACTGCGACTACTACAGGACCGTTCAACAATGGGTATAGGTGTTTTGGGTTATATCGGTATACTTTAACACAGGGAATACTCTCCCGAAGTCTGGCACATTCCTCCTGGGACACCCTGTATAAGGGTAAACGTACAGTTAAAGGTAAAGGTAAAGCAGTCTCATGACAGGCATGGACATACCCTTAGGAATCCAAAAGGCATAGGCTCCGAGAATTTCTCGCCACAAGAAGGTGGCAAGGTTGTCAGCCCTACGCAAGGCCGTCTTTACCCATAGGAGATATCACTGGTATTCACTTCTGTTAGAGGCTAAGTAGACCCTAAGAAGAAGGTGTGGCCGGAAGGATTAAGCCAATCAGAATTCCAATGACCAAATCGGGAATCGAGGCCGCGACCGTCCGACATCTATACGCGCATGGTTGTCAAAACTGAAACGCACTGCGCTCTCTGTGCTGTATAGAGATAGAACGAAGAAACAACGATCTGAACTTATCTCGCACTATACGAGACAAATAAAGGAAAAGTTATATCTTGCCATATATGGCAGCAATGGTACGTACAAGACACACGATATCTCGCCGTTTATGAGACCAGTACAACACACAGGGCAGAGCCACTGATTTTCTTGTAAAACACCCAACAATATTAACATACCGACTGCGCCGGAAATGTTACGTTCTGCATATACTTCCTAACTTGTTGGAAAATTATAGCGAATGACACACGTCAGTGTTTATCTACCGCCGGGCCGCGGCCCGGTACCGGGCTCTGGCATCAATGCCGCGAGAGGTTCTCCTGGAAGTTGTCATTTTAGTTTTTTAAGCAATTTTCATGAATAAATATTTTATAGTGGAAATATTCTGAGGAGAAAAATATTCGTGGATGTGTCGAAAAACTCCGACCCAGATGTTGGCCTGGGGAAACTACAATAGGCTACAAGATTTCGTTAGTCCAGTGATTGATAATTTAAATGTAATTTTATATTTGTCAACATGCCACACCGTACACATAAGTGTACTGATACTCTTTATAATTATGCCATAATTAATTATTAATACTTATGTTAGTTTAATGTATGAACTTAAAAAAAATGGAAAGGTATTTACGAGTAAATTTGTTGGGACCGGGCCCTCGTCTTTTGAAAAAAGAATTTAGCGGACCGCGGTCTCACAAAGGTTGAGAAACACTGACATACGTAGATATGGTATGGAAATGATCATGAGTGTAGCCGGTTGTGCGGCAAACCTTACACACTGCAGTACTGTTCGCTGCGGCTTCTAATGACGTATCATTCACGTCACACATCGTTTTAGCAAAGGTTACCTCCGCAGATGTCACTCGAAAATAATGAAACCTGTCCTCAGCGGAACCTGCGCATAACAGAATCCTGTCTTCAACAGAAAATATTTAGAGTCCCTTGGATCTAAACTTCAAGTAGTTGCGTTAAACGGGTCCTGTCTTAAACGGTCTCTTGCTGTTCCGTTATACGCAGGTATAATTGTATATATTCTTTCTATCGCTGTCATCAGCTGCCATCATATACAGCAGTGAAGTGTACACAGAAATTGTGCTCGGAAAAGTTTTTGTTCTATATTGGGTGCATCGCTCAAGAATAAGATGGGCGGGGCATGTAGCACGTATAGGAGACAGGTGGGGTGGATACGAGGTTTTAGTGGGAAAAACCTTAGAGACAGAAGCACTTGGAAGACCGATGCGTAATTGGGACGATGATATTAAAAGGGATCTTCCGGAAGTGGGATGGTGAGACATTGATTGGATTGATGTGGCTCAAGATAGGGACAGGTAGCGGGATCTTGTGTGTGTGGTAATGATCCTCCGGGTTGCATAAAATGCGGAAAATTTCTTGACTAGCGGAGGACCTGTTAGCGTCTAGAGAAGGACTCTGCTGCATGGAGTTGGCTGTAAAGTATACTGACGCTTACGATGTGACCGTCCACTGCAATCGGCACGGGTCACTGGGCTGCTCCAAAGGCGTCCGTTTACAGGACATTCACAGCAAAGAACGTCACCGAGAGACGTTAGCCGTTCGATTCTACAGCAATCACACAGCTCGCGTTTGTGCGCATTAATTAACAGAATTCTTGCGCTCCTTTAGAGTAGATTCAACAATTACAGTCTACTATTCGAATTAAGGTTCACCCTAGAACAGGCCGGGTAGCTCAGTCGGTATAGCGACTGGCTACGGGCTGGACGGTCTGGGGATCGCATCCCAGCGGGGGCGAGATTTTCCCCACCTGTCCAGACCGGCCCTGGGGCTCACCCAGCCTCCTGTACAATGGGTATCGGGTCTTTTCCAGGGGTAAGAGCGACCGGGGCGTGACGCTGACCTCTCATCCCTTTCTAGTGCCGTGGTCAAGAAAGAGTAGAGCTATACATCTACTCCCCCTATGGGCCGTACGGCATGTACAGAGCCTCAGTGCCTGTACAAGGGTGCACTTTAACTTTACCTTTACCTAGAATAAGCCACAAAGGCCCAAAGGGGAGTAGATGTATAGCTCTATTCTTTTTTTAACCTCGGCGTTAGATGGGATGGGTGGTCAACGCCACGCTCCGGCCGCTTTTCTACCGGGAAAACAACCCGGTACCCATTGTACAGGAAGCTGGGCGGACCCCAGGGCCCGTCTGGACGAGTGCGAAAAATCTCGCCCCCCACCGGGATTCGATCCCAGGACCGTTCATCCCGTAGCGAGTCGCTATACCGACTGAGCTATCCCGGCTCCACACTATTCGAATGACATTAACTAAAACGAATGCATAAAACGAAGAATAAACTTTGCTATCGAGAATGAATCATAAACTGCGGCACACCCTGTATATGCGCACACACACACACACACACACACACACACGTGCAGCTTCATTGTAACACTTGATTTAGCGTGTTGCAATACAATAAATATACAACCAAAACTCTGTGCCACATATTCCTTGTTAGTAAAAGCATCGTTAAATCTGCCATGCACTAATAGTGTTCCCAAACGCTTCTTCCACGGAGGGCCCATAAAATAACTTTACACATTCCCGAAAACCCGGCACTCACAAAAAGGTTCACCGGTCAGCGAAACACAGGTGAGAGGGCCGGAAGAGGCAGTTTGCAGCACACAGATTACCCCAGCACTGCCATCTGGCGGACAAAAATTCCCGCGATATTCCGAGGGATATTAGGAATTTTTCGCAACATTGTAACATTTACTTATTTGTTCGAAGGTTTCTCTCGGAATCCCTACACATGTTGTGCGGGACTGCAGTTTAGAAACGCCGCATTTACGAAATGCGAGGGGGAATGTCGTTGAGGGTTTGTGAAGTTACGAACTGAGAACAGAACTTGCAACGAACATTATTCGCAGCAGAACCAAATGGTTCCTATACTCATTCCATAACTGTACTCCCTGCAGTTGCAATGTAACGTTCGTCACGGGATTAAAGTGATTCGACCTTGCTCTGATTTGAACCTTAGAGCGCCGTTTGTTCACCAGAGGGCACTGTCGTCAGCAGGGCCGCACTGATGTGCGGGACTTTCGGGACTCACGATACAAGGGAACTCACTTAAAAAAGAGTAAATGCATTTTAAATAATGCTAATCGCAATACAAAAAAGACATTATTATTATTATTATTATTATTATTATTATTATTATTGACTGTGGTCCGGAATAGCCTAGTCGGTATAGCGACTCTCTACGGTCTGGACGGTCCGGGGATCGAATCCCGGTAGAGGAGAGATTTTCCGCACCTGTCCAGACCGGCCCTGGGGTCCACCCAGACTCCTATACAATAGTTACCGGGTCTTTCCCGGGTTATAGCGGCCGGGGCGTGGCGTTGACGACCCACCCCACCTAGGGCCGAGGTTAAAGAAAGAGTAGAGCTATACCTCTACTCCTCCACTGGGCCTTTGTGGCCTGTTATAGGATGAACTTAACTTTTTTACTTATTATTATTATTATTATTATTATTAATGACTACTACTGTTGGCGGGGACGGCGGTAGCACAGTGGTCAAGGCGCTGTGCTACAAATCGGAAGGTCGCTGGTTCGATCCCAGCTGGTGTCAGTGGATTTTTTATTGACATAAAATCCTTCCGATCGCACTATGGCCCTGAGGTCGACTCAGCCTCTTACAGAAATGAGTACCAGGAGTATGTCCTGGGGGTAAAGGCGGCCGGTGCGTAAGGCTGACAACCTACCACCATCCTGTGCCGTTGTCACGAAATCTAGGAACCTAAACTTCGTGGAACCCTCTGGGCCTGTCGAGGCCTGTAATGGGATTGCTTTACCTTTACCTTTACTACTGTTGGCTGTCTTATACTTTCTTTCACCGTAAATGCTACGGTTATACACGGCACAGTACAGACAGGGGACGGACCTCTTAACCTTTAAACGCTTAGCGACTTCTCTCTATATCAGCAGTTGTACTTACTGACTTACTGAATTACGAGGGAGAGCCAAATGAAAACCTTAAAAGTGCAATGAAAGTTGACAACAATGATACGCATGGTTTGAAGAGTGGCCGACAGGTGCAGGAATGCAACACGACGCGCAGTGATAGGGTAAAGACGACGGCCCCGCTTGCAACATGCACCAAAGAATAACAGCGTTCTGTCAACCGTTTTTTAAGTGGTGAAGGGGTGAAACCCATCGAAATTAATCGACGAATGAAAGTTCAGTATGGCGATGCATGTCTGTCACTACAGCAAGTGTACGAGTGGAATAGGAAGTCCATGAACGGCATTAGTTCTGTAACAGACTCTCCTCGACCTGGTCAGGCACACCGAGTAGTGACACCAGAGGCCAATGCAGCAGTTGAA
>Ga0123355_10021769_pt1 | contig 10267 bp, 6 predicted proteins | sample TergutEmb28metaG_3_FD_89872 | JGI IMG/M metagenome (GOLD analysis project Ga0123355, IMG submission 89872) | Embiratermes neotenicus P1 segment gut microbial communities from Petit-Saut dam, French Guiana - Emb289 P1 | ecosystem: Host-associated > Arthropoda: Insects > Digestive system > Gut ... | reverse complement strand
CATCTTCTGAGTGTGAGGTAGGAAAGTTAACGCTCTCTAGATGAGCAATTGATGCCATATACCAAATGTTGGCCTGACAGATAACTGATGTTACACTGAGACCTGAGCAATTACTGCTATCACAAACATCACTGGTTATGAGATCACTCGATGTATTGCAGTGCCTCATTTTTGTGTTGTTGTGCGCTGTCTAATAGATCTGAAGAAAACATCTGAGGATCATGACCTTTTATTCGAAATTTTCGTACATCGAATCCCAAGGCAGTTGGTATTTTTATGGTTTCTTTTTTTTGTTTCATTAATTCCAGATGAGCACAGGGATATTATTCTATTGCTCGCTTGACCTCTGGCCTCTTATTCTCTCTACTGTTACTACCCGTTGCAAACACATCGAGCTCTGTCTGGAGTGAATGGTAATGATGAGGATGCGAGAGATTATGTTTTCGGTTTGGCGTTGTAAGCCCCACAAGAGGTGTGGGGAACCATGGTCTCCGTCTGTTACACTGATGATCTTGGGGTCATAGGTTTGAAATCCAGCTGCATCATAGGCATTTCTTTGCGGTTTCGTAATCTGTTCCCCGCATTACTTGTTGAAGTATGAGGAAACGCAGTTAGTACGATTTCTTCGTTTCGTACTGACGCTAATAATTCTAAGAATTATCTGTAGTGTGTTATTTTCCTTTAAATATAAACTTCCTTCTACATATTTTATTGATTAGAAGGAAGATTTTAACATACTGTTATTTCAGTTTAAATTAGCCATTGGAATTTAAATTGTACAGGTTGAAGGCCTCAAGAATAAATTCTGTGACGAAGACTAATGAGAGTCTTTAGATGATGTAAGTGAACAGGTCATAACAGAGACAAATACAAAGAAACAACAAGACTGGAATGACATCACAAGACGGTATAGCAATTACTGCAAGATATCCTTTTATTGGTAAATGCATGTTTATTATTGTCACTCTTTCAGGCATGCTCTAAGTTTTGTATTTTTTTACAGAACAAGCTGCTTAGCAGCGTTAATCCTATGACACTATGTTAGTTTATAACTTTGTAGGAGTTTTTGAACTTCTTTTCGCAGACTTCTGTATTCTCTCCAGTCTACCTCCATAGCTGCAGTGTCACTTTCTAATATTTACTAGCGGTCCTTCCACTCTGTTTTCCAGAGGAGCAGTGTGCCAATTACAGTGGCTGGTTATTTGAGTAGTAGAACTCATTTGTGTATAATGCGAAATGTTCAGAAATTCTCTCAGTTTGTTTGTAAAATATAGACATGCAAGAAATAAGGAGATTTAATGAAGGGTTTTGCAGTAATCTAAGTAAATTTTAATGATGGAAGACGTTACATAATTTTTACGCCTGCTGCTTGACTTTTCATTGCAACAATAGGCACTGGCACACTGGAGCTATGAGCAGTATAAGCATTTATTGCAGTAATAAGATATCCAGCACATCTTTTACGGTTACTGTGGCCATAAATTATAACAGGAGACATAATCGGACATAAGGCGAAGAGAAATTTTAATGAATACAATAGTTTATCTATATATATGTATATATATGTGTGTGTGTGTGTATGTATATATATATATATATAATGTTAAACTGACTTAAGTGTAACAGTTTTTAACTTGCATTACTAAGTTTGTAATTTGTGAATATAAAAGATACAACAATATCTTGTCTATTGTTGGAACAAACTCTGATCATTAACAGAAAAATATACAACTGTCTAAAATGTAAAAAGAAAGAATAGAGTTTCGGATACTTTATTACCAAACACATAATAATCTTTTAACCTTTGCTGACTCTAGTACTTTAATTGTCTCTTGCGGGCTGACTTCTGTTGGACCTTATAAGGGCTACCTTGTAAGTAATTCTTGGTCCTAGAGTTGACATTATTTACACTATACGTGTTAGTACTTGCAGAATAAATATTGATATTATGTAAAATTTTACTTCTGGATTTTGTGTGAATTTCCTCTTAAATATGGGTGTGACAAATAAGAATATCATCGTATAATGCTGTTTTTAAAAGCGATATTGTGACTGATACCGATAACCCGTAAGTCGACAGAAAATGTTTGTACTGAATATTAGTGACGAATTAAATAGAGTCACATTAGAAGTAATCTCTTAAGGTAGGAGAAAAGAAGTGTGGCAATCTTATCTAGAGAGTCTGAAATGAAATTCATTGCTTACTGGATATAAATACTACAGACGTGAAATAAGTTGTGCCGTCCTGGATGATATATAGGATGTGGAGAAATGAAACGAATAGCTCTTCTGCTTTAATATCCCATTGGGGTCAGGCGCTGAGGCACTTTTGGTGTAAAGTCTTGGGTGTAGTTTCGAGGGAGTGAAAGAAGTGAATAAATGGAAGATTATGAGTTTTTCCAAAAATGTTTTCGACTCAAAACTGACATAAGAGGGATGTCGCCTATTGTATTATTACGCTAATTGAAATCGGAAAAAGAAATCCGAAATAAATGACTCATTGTGGCATCGCTAAATCTGAAATGTTTTTAAAATCAAAGGAGCAAAATGCTCCATAAATTATACATTATGACGAAATGGGTAGTGACAAACTTGCAGATCGAGTACCCGGAGCGTTGCAGAGGTGACAGTGTGTTTGCCCAACAGTGGGTTATGTAAGTGAATATGCATCTACAGTTGAAGGATGATAGACCAACTTGATGTCACTTGCTATTTTATTTCACTTCTTATGTGCTCAACATGTTTCGGACATTAATATATCCATCACCAGGAGCTTGCGACTATTCTGTTGAATTACCACATTGGTAGTCGAACACACATCGAACCAAGAACAATACGACCAATGTGGTAATTCAACAGAATAGTCGCAAGCTCCTGATGATGGATATATTAATGTCCGAACTATGTTGAGCACATAAGAAGTGAAATAAAATAGCAAGTGCCATCAAGTTGGTCTTTTATTCTTCAACTATCACAATGATGCACGGTCCAGTAAACATAAGATGTATCTACAGTGTTTTAAAAGTGAATTTTTTCGATGATAGGGATCATGGTTATCCTTCTATGAAGTTATTTCATAGTTTAACATGAAAATCTGAAAACTGTTTCCTATTTCAAAGCAGTAAAAATTTTCTAGTTCATTCAGGAGAGGAAAGAGTTTAATCAGGTTTCGTAATAGCTACAAGACTTGTGTTGAAAGTACCACAGTTTGTGATTTTCCACAGAGTGCAATAACATGGACAAGAACAGTTATGATTCAGTTACATTACTGAAAAAGTCTCCCCGTATACAATATTAGACAGATTAAATTGCAGAAAGGAAATTAGAAGTACAATTTTGAATTTGGAATTCAGACGCTTCTAGCTGGAGGTCACTGTGGTCTAGGTATAACACTGGATTTTCTTGGATTTTTTTTGTAATAAACTAAAGAATTTCCGAACTGGAACTGAAAGGGCCACCTCCAGAATCCGAGGCAGTAATTTTTACCATTAAAACAATTCTGAATCACCTCTTTCTACTTAAAAACTGCGTTTAACTTACAAGAGAGTATTAAGCAAAGTACTTAAATAGTTTAGTCCATGTAACCCTCTTTGCTTTTTGCTTCTTTTTCTTCTTCGTCTCTTCTTCTTTACGGGTTTCTTGTTTTATTGAAAAATCCCTATTCTGCATCAGTTTTTCAGAGATGACTTGGAGAATTTAAAATGAATGACAGATTGCTAAGGCTGCTGAATGGAGCGGAAATTATTGTGATGGTTCGATGAAGGGGAATTAGAAGTGCAGGGCGTGTTGCACGCACGAGAGTTCTGTCATATGTGTACAAAAATGTATTCGGGAATTCTTAAAGGAAGAGACTAGTTGGAAGACCCAGGTGCGGAAGGAGTTGAGTATTAAAACCAATCGTAAAATGAAGAATCGCAGGTGGGCGGTGACCGGATTCCTGTGGCTCAGTGGCGGATTCTTTTCTTAAGTGTGTGAAATTTGTTGAGTAACTGAGCGACTGTTACATTCTGATCAGGGACTCTTTTACATGAAATAGTTCTTTAGTCACTTAATTGGTGGAATGGAATAAGTTTTATCCATTTGAGGCAAACAACATAAACATTTGTTTGAAGGGGCTGACGAAATCCAGGGAATTTTTCAGGAAGTGTAACAAATTTAGGGACCGAGAATCGAAACCAAACGTCCCTGACTTGAACTGGGACACTAATGAACGTGAACTTACTTGAATGTTCTTCTTGCGACTTGCATTCGGTAGGAAAAATATTTGGAATGTTGGCTATAATGTAGTTATTGTGCTGAGCTTTTGCATTGTGTTTCTCAGTTATTTGACGTAAATACTTGGGCAAGGTCCTGAAATCTTCGTTCTCTTCGCAGTGGTTTACAAATTGTCACAGACCCCTCATGCAATTCGTCATTAAACAGCCGCCGCATTTCATACAGTTTAACTTCCCTCCCAGTAGCTTTCATTGTTATTCTTCTACTCTTCCGCCCTTCTACTTCGACTCTTCTACTACTCTGCTCTACCTCTTTCTTCTATATTTCTTTCTTTCTATCCCCTTCTTTGCACATGCACTATGTAAATATTTCACTTCTATTTCATGAAGACCCTTCCTTCGTGATTATAGATGTTACGCCATGTGTTCTGGCAGATGCTTACCAACGTTTTGGGATAAAACTACTTCCTCCATGTTCAGGATAGTTTATTGGGCTAAAAGATGTAATTTTCTTTCAACCGCTTCACGCGATTTGGGGTTAACTGTTCTACGTTATAAATAACTGTGACGTGTTGGTAGTAAGGAACAGAATGAAAGTGATAGGAGAGCTTGTGGCCCGTTGTATGTTATCATCCTAAAATCTGACCGAGTCAGAAGGCTACAAAATACTTAGCTTTCTAGCCAGCATCCGGGTCGAGACTCAGACACAATATCTCCTAGATATGAACCATTGTTCTACGAATTTTGTTGCTGTTATTGGTGGTAAAGTAATCCCATTACATGCCTGGACAGGCCCCGAGGTTTCCAGGAGGTTGAGGCTCCCAGATTTCAAGACTGTCGGCAAATGAAGGTAGTAAGGTTGTCAGACCTACGCACCGGCCACCTTTATCCCAGGAAATATTCCTGGTACTCATTTCTGTTAGAGGCTGAGTCAAACTCAGGGCCATAATGTGGCCGGAATAACACCATTGGGAATTGAACCAGCGACCTTCCGGCTTGTACCGCAGTGTCCCAACCAACTGCACCACCACGTACCCCGATGTTATTGTTGATAGTTGCAGAAAATAATTCAGGAACTTGGTAAAAGTATAAACTGTCTGTTTACACGTCATGAAGTTTTATGTGGAATACGGAGATTTGGCTCCACTGATTCTTAATCTTGACCCTAGATGGAGGCGGGTGTTCGACTTCACAGCTTGGTCCCTTTACTCCTAGGGACAAAGTCTCCAGTACTTGTTAAACTGGAGGTTGGGTTGGCCCTAAGCCGGTTGGACAGTTTGGCGAAGAAGGAACTTCTTTCTCCCTGACAAGAACTGAATCGCGAGTTTCTTCCTTTGTACAGCCCACAGCCTAGTCTCTACTTCGATTCTAGGGATAGGGAAAGCAGGAGGACTCATAAAGAATTTTCTGCATGAGAACAAGTTAAGTGTAATCCTTCATAATATGGAGCTTGCTGCCTGAATATTAATTCTCAGCATTTATTCCGTGTAGTAGGCTTATGGCTTTTACGATTTCGCTTTGTTTGTAACAACACACGGCATTTATTTTCGTATGGACCTCTAACCTTAACAACTTGATTTTTTCACACCAGACACATTGTATTCTCAGTAAGATACATGATTTCCATAAACTGTAAGCTTCAAAGAACAGTTTTAATATAGCTAAAGAAAATACGCCTTATATTTTGACAGTGTAGCTTCGTAAATATACATTTAACAGAAAAATCTGAAAAAAGGACCCGTCATGTAAAATACTGTAGGATATTCATTCGTGTGTTTTCCTGTTATTGATATGAATCACGTGAAAACGGAACAGAAATGTAATGCTTTTACATTTGCACTTTCATCTTGTTTCTAAAAGATAAAAGAGAAAACTTTGATTTTCAAACCGTAAGTAATATTGCACCACTAAACAGCGATGGTAAAGTCAGCTTTCTCGTAAAGTAATGGAAGAATCGTGAGATCAAAGAATATTTTGTACCAAAGTAATGTTTAGGGCGGTAAGATTAATACGATTTATTCCCTGTGTTATTCCGTCGCGTAGAAATAAATTCAGAGTGAGGTGTTATCTGTGTGAACAAACACAGTTCTATGGATATAATTTATTAGTCTTTTATTATTCACTACGACATGTTTCGACTGTCCAGATCAGCCATCATCAGGTGGGTGTCGGATGCACAAAAAGAAATATCAAGGAAGAGATTTTCAATGATACGTATCTTTTGTTTCTATACATTTTGAAGATACAAGCCTAACTATGTAAGACAATCTGACATCTTCCCAGCATTGTCATGCAGGATTCTGGCGTAATTAATTTTCTATGTTAGCACATGGGATATTAGACCACGACACTTAGATGTTAGTGAGGGTGAACTCTCAGATAAGGGTGGTGTCACTAATCAACATGAAAGCAGAACATATTTCACGAACTGCAGTGCAAATATATCTGCAAGGGCTAGCTTGTTTATTCCTAAATTGTTAGACGAGGAAGTGCTCTTTAAAATTATCTGAAGGGCCGGAAAATGTTGGACCACAATCATTACGTGTTTTAATGGTGTGATATATAAACTAATCTATGGAAATGAAAAGCACAATTGAACAAGTTACGGGAACTCCGGACAGTCTAGTGTGCGGTGTGTGGTGTGCAGAGTGGGACATCATCACTATTATAGCATTCCACCAGGACCTGACAAAATGAAACTGGCAGCGTTTTGCGACAATCCAGGTACCTTATGGTGTGTTTGTTTGTGTTGTATTGCTGGTATTCTTCAGAGTGCCGATCGCGGTGGTTACGCGTCCTAAAGCGTGGGCCTGCGGCAACTTACTTGCTGAGATTGCGAGTTCGAATCCCGATATCTATCTCTTGTGAATGTTTGTGGGTTGTCAGGCAGAAATCTGTGCGATGACCCGATCGCTCGTCCTAAGGAGTCCTGTCGAGTGTGGTGTGTCTATTTCAGTGTCACCTCGAAACCACTTCGATCAGGAGATCTAGACCTACCAGGGCCACTAAACTATGAACATTTAAGTTATTGGAAGCATCTGTTTTCAGTATATACGTAACCGGTTAATGCCTTCAACTTCGTTGTTGAGAACCACTGTTTATAAAACTGAGTTAACTTTAAGATGGGAAGTACTCCCTGCGTTCTGTGGGAGTTTCAACACTTCAACAGTTTTAATTCAATTGCCGTGAAGAATTTAACCCCGAGGAACAGGGGAATTCTCTGTAGGGAACCGTCTTTATGAACTTGGTGTCATGGTCTTATGTGAGTTCACCGAATTTCCACTGGCGTTTCGTTTTATAACGGGGGCCGCAGCGGTCGAAGTGTGGGTTGTGTGCACTTCGTTGCCAGATCTACACCATATAAGGTACAATATGCGAACTGAAGTAACGCGACAAATGCAACGAATTAGGCAATGCTGGACGAGGAATGTTGTCATTTTTGAAGAGAAGAACTTGGGCCCGTATTTAGCAAATTTGCTTTTTTACCTCTAGAACCAGTTGCAGTGGCAAGTGCTATGGCACTGCTATGCCGGTCCCTGTTCGATTGACAGTGTTCATTAGTGTGGGCACTACGTTATGGAATTCTGAAGAAGGGCTAAGTCTCTTGTACCTACCGCATTTCGAACCACGCCTCAGCTTTTTTTCCAGCCCGTTGTCTAGTCTTTTTACCGAGTAAGATGCCTGTGCCACATTTCAACAAAGAGGTTTTCACCAACGGCATTTATTTTAAATACGCAGCAATTATAGAAAGCCTATTTTTGTATATTATAGCCTAAAGAACATTGAAATGTCAAGAGGAAATTGTTATGTTTATTGGACCGTGCATCATTTTGATAGTTGAAAAATAAAAGACCAAATTGATGTCACTTGCTCTTTTATTTCACTTCTTATGTGCTCAACATGTTTCGGACATTAATATATCCATAATCAGGAGCTTGCAACTATTCTGTTGAATTACCGCTTTGGTTGTATTTTTCTTGGTTCGATGTGTGTTGGAGTTTCGGTGTGGTTGGGTTGGAGTGGTATCCGTGTTGCAGGCTTGCCTGCAACGTGGATACCACTCCAACCCAACCACACCATAACTCCAACACACATCGAACCATAAGACGAATGCGGTAATTCAACAGAATAGTTGCAAGCTCCTGATGAAGGGAATTGTTAAATTATGCCTTAAAAATTCCTAACCAAAATGTTTTGCACGTTCTGCCAATAAAGTTATATTTATGGTATTAAAACAATAAATATGATAAAGCAGCAGCGTTTCCTTAAGCGACGCTTCTCTTTAGAGAAATATATAAGATGAGACGAAAAGTGCAACAACGATCCAAGCACAATTTCTATAGTTGTCATCTTCTGTTTGTGTTTGTATCTGCCACTAACGGTAATAGCAACATGAACACAGCAACATGAACACAGCAACAAGAACACAGTAACATGAACACAGCAACATGGACACAGCAACATGAGCACAGCAACATGAACACAGCAACATGAACACAGAGGCAAACGTGAGCCTTTTATATACAGGAGTGCTGATAAGTCCTTAGCCAGACCAGGAAGGAAACAAGCTAATAAATATTTCTGTCAGAATGGTGTGAATTTCCTTCGGCGCCTTGCCTTGCAGAAAAAAAAAACTTAATGACAGCTCGCGTCTCGAGGTTGTTGAAATCGCGCGCGTCCCTAACATGCTTAAGAGCTTGTTTCCTTCCTGGTCGGGTTAAGGACTTATCAGCAACCCCATACTCTACAAGCATAACATATCCTTTTTTAGCTTTACATTTTTCTCTCTAAAGATGCTGGAAGCCAACAAAATGCCTTAGAGCAAATCTGCGTGGGAGGTACGCTCTCTAGATACTCGTCCAGCTTTTTGGCTTGGCATTGGCACTTATAATCTGCATATAGTGCTATCAGAGATGTTCTTATATTGATCGATCTTTAAACTCTGAGTTTTTGCCTAAATTAGAATATTGAATTTGATGTAAATGTGTAGTTACCCTATACAGACGGCGCAGACTATGCATTTCATGACGATTTATTAATCATTGTGACGTGATATGTGAATTGTTCATGGTGATTTCCGTCATGTAATCTATACTACCTTATGAAATAACCGCCATATCATGATTTGAAAATACAATATCTGGCCCTTATGAACACTTGAATTCGCGATATCAGAATTCTTTTAATGCATCTTTATTACTGCCGTATAAATGCATTCTGTTTGCAGACAGACCGAAGTATTAAAGAGCATCCTTCTGTTGAGTAAGCAGGATCGAACTTAAGCCTAAGTGACAACACTTCTGGCAGCGTCCATTATTCGTTTATTGAGAGAATTTTCGTCATAAGTTCTGTACCTTCTATCTTTTACTACGAGGTCATAGAAATGTTTATATCAAGGCTATTTTATTTGTATCTAAAATCGTATTTCTCGTCGCTCAGAATTATGAAAAGTTGTGCAGAATTTGAAGGTCAGTTTGTAAATTTCTCCACCCAAAGTCTGCTTCATTTGGAATATAAGGTATTCTGTTGTGTACGATTGTTCTTATTTGGTCTACTTATACTGAAGGATATAACTATTCAGGTCCTAATTTCGGTAGATTATTTCCCTTGAGATATCTGAAATAATTCTGCCGGCTGCTGGCTCATGATAATGTCAGTGAAGATGGTGATTTGAATAGGGTGGTTTGGTCCCATTCTGGTAAATATTTCGGGCACATAGTAGTTAGAAATAAATTGGAGACAGAAAAGTGTGCAGTGGTAACCAGGAGTACGGTTATGAGCTTTAAAGCTAGGAGTACGCAGATCACGGTCTTTCAAGGTACGACGACACGTACAATGGCCGCAGTCACCTTTCGATTCTAATATTCTATTTGCATAGAGATGTGGATGGATTTTAAATTTTATGACAAATAATAAATATATATTCTTTTATTTCGTCATATACTGTGGATGCAACACTGTACTATATATTCGTGTATTTTTTTATATATGTGTAACTTTGTAATATATATTCTTCTGTTTCAACACACACACACACACACATACATATATGT
>Ga0123355_10021768_pt1 | contig 10267 bp, 15 predicted proteins | sample TergutEmb28metaG_3_FD_89872 | JGI IMG/M metagenome (GOLD analysis project Ga0123355, IMG submission 89872) | Embiratermes neotenicus P1 segment gut microbial communities from Petit-Saut dam, French Guiana - Emb289 P1 | ecosystem: Host-associated > Arthropoda: Insects > Digestive system > Gut ... | reverse complement strand
TTTGCTCCTCCTTTAAATGACTGAAGAAGTGAAAGAGCACCTCCAAACATCAATTTTTGTGAACTTTCATCTTGTATCTTGGTACCCACCATGCACACACATTGCTGTATCCCAGTTGTATATGGATAATGTTGTGTACAATTTTCACAAATTACTACAGTGCAACGGATAAATAATGAATTGTGTCTTGGTGGATTTTCAAAATCGATTCCATCATTTGCGCTGCGTTCACATGTTCTTCATCTGCTGGGCTGAAATCTTCAAATTGGATGCCAACTGACCCCTGAACTCTCTGCACCCTCTCTCTAAATGATATGGTCCCCATACACCATCCCCAAACACCAGCATTAATTGGCAGTGAATTCCAAGGTTGGAAATGTTCTGCCGATATAAACTGTCACAACACAAAGCTTTCTGCATGACAGTGTTTCCACTATCATTACCACTGCACCTACACTTATCCCCTAAATAGCATGATTAACTGATTTTTGCATCCTCTGCTGCATGTTACCTCTATTGCAGTCAGTACCTCTCACCACAAAATAAGATGGTTGCTGAAAACATTATAGAATTTGGAACCTTAACGCTTTGATGCCTAACGACCCCTATAGTGGTAGTACGGCATCGCTAACCTCTAAATGTTGCATTTTGTATATTTATTCAACAAATATAAATACTGAATATTTTAAATATGGTATTTACTCTCTGTTTTTTCTCTTCTAAGTGCAGTTTGTTTCATAATTCTAACGTATTTGGTTCCTGTTTTATTCACATTTTATATACAGGATGTGCTAAAGTTTAAAAAAATAATTCCGGCACAAAACTGTTGATTATTGAAAATACTTCGTACATAGATTGTCGTTGGGTGACTATGTTGAGGAATATACTGATTATATTTTCTGTTGACCTGTGAAGATTATAAAGATTGATGCATAATGTTCCAGCCAAACATTAATGACCATTAACCAGACTTAGTGGTGTCACAATCCTAGCCAGTGCAGTGATCTCCTCAGCATACGGATTGCAATACAAATTACATTTTTAAGAATTAAATGTACATTAACTCAATAAATGATGATGAACAACATTATGAATTGTCATGAATGTGGGCATCTCAAAACTTAAACCTAGCCAGGGAGTGAATATCTTGAACACATAAATTTCATACCAAATTACAAGTTTAAGAATTATATTACATAAAGGCAGTAAATGATAAACAAATTTATGAATACTCAGGACTACGGTCACCTAGAATCTTAAAACTAGCCAGAGTGTGAAAATCTTCAGCATAAACATTGAAATACGAAACACATGTGTGAGAATTATATATACATAAAATCAGTAAACAATGTTGAGCAATATTATGAACCCCAGGATTGTGGGCACCTAGATATTTAAGCCCGGGCACAGAGGTGAGATATCGACAAAAAAAAAATTGAAACAAAAGTTACTAGTTGAAAAACCATTGGTACATGAAATGGAACAACTGATTATTTACGATTTACATACGTCATATTTAAAGTTATAATCACACTAATTGATGTTGGGCTGAACTGGAGTGTCAGGCCACTATAGTAGGATTTGGAACTGCCAGAATCTCAAAAATCGTTTCATCACCCAATGTGAATTCAGTCTTTGAGGAACGCAGGCTGCAGACATACTGCCTGGACAGTTTTCTGGCATGCTCTGCATTGCAGGACATGTCAATATTCTCCGCTTTTAGCTGAGCCCTGTGTAAATATGGAATCAGAAATTATACAAATGAAACTTTTATTCCTATGATTAGTGTCTTATTCTACATTTTAATTTGCAGGTGAACACCATTTGTCACACAAACACTTCACCATATGCTGTGTTGTTAAAACATATTGATCAAATACTGATTTATTCTGAATTCAACATTAGACATTTGATAAAATGCTGGAGATGAACAAATTCGTCTTAAAGTTATGACATAACCTACAAATACACACTGTGGAAATTACTGTATAACGTGCGCAATATACACGGTTAATACAAGATACTATTTGATATATCTTCAGCTCAGAAGATAATGATTTATGAAGAATGAAATATAATTCTTTCCTGGCATGAATAAATATAATTACTAAAACATACTTACCGTTGAGGAAGCCTGAAAAATTTGAGGTCACAATGTGTGTTGCTGCTGTAAAACAATCTGGCATAGCACACACACACACACACACACACACACACACACACTCAAGTTATTTTCACACACATCTTACAACATGCAAACAAATCATCATCATCATCATCACACTTAAGAATCACCAAAGCAATACTATTCAACACACCTTCCACACACTTTTTAATAACGATAACATCGTCATATTTTGTACTACAATTGTAACGGCAATTACTTTTAAAAAAAAGTCACGTGCCTTGCATGTGATTGGCCATGCTCACACAAGAGACATTTCCTGCCATCTATTGCACACAGAACGCACCCACTGAGATACGCCGCCTACAAGTAACTCCGTCATGGCCGCTTGTGGCGCCTCAGTTTTTGTTTCCGGCTTCCATTTAAGTTTCACCGGGGTGTTTACTTAAGAATGGGACGTGGCCAGGACTTATATATGATCTGTGGCCAGGACAGCGTTCCGCAGACGCGGTCGACCCAGAGGGTGAGCGAAGCGTCTTTCTTGGTTCTGCTTTTATGTGAGTTGTGACTTCAGCTGAAGCTCACGATAATGGGTGATAATATGAATCGTGTAACGGCGATATCAATTAACTGTGTCTACCCAGTTCAAAACAGAGCATTTGCATAATATTTTCGTTACCAATTTTAATACTTATCATTTGGATTTTTAGAAATGCAAGGAAATGGATCGCGCTTCTGCAGATACCAGGGAGTTTTGTTCGAAATACCGTGTTTTTCAAAGTGCAAGTATTTATTGATGGCGTTAAAAAAATTCCCTTCACTTTAAAATACATTATACTGATGTGTAGATAAGCTTAATGAATTTTAACGACCCTGTTTTCAGCACAATACGTACCAACTGTTGTATATACAGCATTCCTGCTGATGATAGGCTACAGATATGCCCGAAACATGTAGAGGTTGATTGACGAAATAAACTGAGGACATATAATGCATCAATTTGGTTTTATTTACAAGGTTATTCGTCAACAATTGATTTAATTATGTTGTTCTTGGGCTGTATTTATGCATTGTTGATTTTAGTAATATCTCTGTTATGGACGGTTCTGTATCTGATGTCTGTGTTACATACAACTCAGCAGGCCAGTTAACCCAGCTCAGAGGCAGCACTAGACGATGCCCAATATTGTATGTGGTGAGCGACATGGCAACTGTTTGTGTTGACCAGAGTGCAGCATCGTTTATTTAGAGCCAGGACAGCCTTCGGAGACGCAGTCGAACCAGAGGGCGAGCACAGCGTCTTTCTTGGCTCTGCTGTTAAGTCAGTTCTGATTTCAGCTGAAGCTCTTTATAATGGAGGATAATTTGTTGAACCGTGAAAATGGGATATCAGATACCTGACATCAGATAACGATTGAACTACAAAATATGACAACTACATCCCACAATATCGGCACACTTGTTAGTTGAAACATACCCCGCTAGACGCCATTATTGTGACAGGTATTAATTATAATTTGAAATCAAGCAATTCTGCCTTCATTCTGCCATAAAACCTTACGGAGGAGGGTGGAGGGGTTCGTTATGTCGTCCTCCATCTCCGCTGCCTATTTGTCGGCATGTTGTGAGATGAATTAGAACTGTGTTGCGTCCTGCGTGATGTTCGACAAGGCAAACTGACACTCGAGCTGTGCGAACCACACGGCTGACTTTACGAGCCACAAAGGCGGGACACGAATACCGATGCGGTTGGCAGTGAAATTCGTATCATGCGGTTGCTCTGGCCGTGTTGATGGGTTTGTGTCTTGCTGCATGCTGCATTCGCGAGAGGAATATTGCACTTATTTTACGGCACTATGCGGCCTTCTAACCGCGGGGTTACCAGTGTGGCAGTATCCGTATAAATTACCAGACACACACACACACACATAGATTTAAGTGCACACAACACAATTCCTCTTCGTACGTACAAACTCTGTAGACGGCCGCCTGCTTGCTGTTTGTCTACACTTTGCAGTTCTCACTTGCTCTCCCAGCTATTGTGTCACGTCTATAAGGTTCTGGCGCTTGGTTTAAAATATCCCGGCTAGGTGGGTGGGAGAGCCAGTGGTGTCCACCACAACTACAAATGGCCTTTTTTGGGATAGTACCACTATTGCATTCAGTGAGCCATATAGCCATTTATTTTTGTATCCATAATCTTGTTGCGCAGATGAATATCGGTGGTAAATATATGTACCACCTGCTGCAACAATTCAGATCGCTACAATTTGCCCGCAGAGTTTAGGCACTTATTTGTGCCATATGATTCTCAAAGTCAGCTACGATTCTTCCCCTGTAAAATATGAGTGTCTTTTTTGGCAGTGGAATTGGGTGAATTTCGGGCTACAATTGTTTAAAATAGGAGAGGGTTTGTTCTCCTGTTTTAAGCAAGGAAAATATTTATCACGACGTGCTGACGATTATTCGCATTCTCAACACGAGTACAATACACGAGCAAGAAATACGCAGCTTTTATTTAACTGTGGAACAACAACAGACCAACATCATTTTGTGTGGTTTGCTTTTGTAGTGGAGTTTTGAAGAAACATCTAAGTGAAAGCAGCAGGTGGGCACCAAGCCATATTTATGAACAGCCAAACGTAAGTTTACGAATTGTACTTAAATCCACACACACACACACACACACACACATACAAAAATACACACATGCATACAAACATATACACATACGCACACATATACACACATTAACATACATTCACACATACACACAACACACACAAAAACGCATATACACACATACACACATGCACACATACACAAACACACATCACGCACATAGACACACATATACACAACACATACACACACATACATACATACACACATACACAAACACACATCACGCACATAGACACACATACACACATATACATACATACACACACATATACATACATACATACATGCATACATACATACATACATACATACATACACACATACATACATTCACATACATACATACATATATACATACATGCATACATGCATACATACCCATACATACATACATACCCATACATACATATACACATACATACATACATATATGCATGCATGCATGCATACATACATACACACGTACATACACACATACACAATACATACACACATACGAACACATACAAACATATACACAATACAGAAACACATACATATATACACACATACACACATACAAACATACATACACACCCATACACAAACATAAATACACACATACACACATGCACACATACTTTCACACCTCTACACAAACACATACCTACACACACATATACACACATACACACATGCACACATAAACACACATACATACATACACAATCATACACACATAAACACACACATAGACACACATACACACATGCACACATAAACACATACACACTCATACACACTCATACACACATAAACACACACATACACAAAGGAAAAATGTGAACTTTAGTGGCAATCAGAATGGAACGTCTCAACCAAAGGGGAAATAACAAAATAATTCTTTCCAGTCATAGGTGTGCGCATATCCAAAAAATTACGAATGGGTGTTAACCTCGCAACAATGGTAACCGGGCATGGCACACTAAGATCATACTACCTTAGATTTAAAATCAAAGACGATCCAGAATGTGTTTGCAGAATGGGTCCACAGACCACTACTCACTTACTATGGGAATTCGAACATATTCTAACACAAAGAGAGGGTATGAAGAACAGAGTAAAGAAGGCAGGCGGAAATTGGCCCATAACCAACACAGATCTAACCAACAAGTACACGAAATGGTTTCAAATATTTGATAACTCTATAGACTTTGACACCTTGTAACAGGTACCAAGCGACCTACATTTAAGGCAAGATTTGGTATAACAGGAAGAGGAGAGTGATTAGGAACAAACAAATGCACTACAAACATAGAAACATAAATGTAGATTACTTAATTTAAGCTATTTCTAGCATGTAGTATTGTCCTTTTGTAATGGAACACGCTGTAAATAAAGTTATAAAAAACACATAGACACATACACACACATACACACAAACACACACACAAACACACGCATACACACATACGCACACATACATACACACATACAGACACATACATACATGCACACACACATACATACACACATACAGACACATACATACACAAATACACGTACATACATACGTGCACACACATACATACACACATACGGACATCCAGGAAAGCAACAGGACATATCAAGTCAAATTGCGGGAGGCTAAATCTAAATTTTGGAAGGACTTTTGTTCTGGAACACAGAGCTCCAACCGCAGGGAAGCAACAGGTCATTTCAAGCCAAATTGCGAGAGGCTAAGTCTAAACCTTGGAAGAATTTTGTTCTGGAACACAGAGCTCCAACCCCTGGAATTCGGCACACCGATAAGCGGCTGGAAAAATACGAGGGGCCCTCACACTGTCAAAACTCACAATAAATAACAATACACAAAATGACGATAACCCAAGCACCCTCAACCATCTGATGGATTATTTCATACTAGAAGATTTGGCGTCCAACGACGGAGACCACCACACACGAGACAGGCAATTGATGACAGAACCTATGCACACAACAGACGACTTTCCATTTACACATCAAGAAGTACAGGTTTCACTGGAAAAGTTTGGCTCACGGAAGGCTCCAGGCGAAGATGCACTAATCAGCGAGACAATTCTTCAGGTCTTCAGGAGCTTCCCCACCCTTTCCACTGACGTAAAAAAACGAATGTATACAGAAAGGACACTTTCCACAACACTGGAATAGATCAATAATACATCCGATAGAGAAATCGGGCAAGGAGGGACTCAGTGAAGTTCTCAAATACTGCCCTATCAGTTTAATAAATACAGGAGATAAACTACTGGAAAAATTCCTAATAAACAGAATTAATAACCACATACACAACTAGAAGTTACTAAACAGAAACCAGTACGGCTTTATACCGCAAAATACGAGTAGTACGGTCGATGCAGTAATGGCAGTGAAACAATACACACTATCCCATATACAGCAAAGGAATTAAGTCATGATGGTCAGCGTGGATGTGCAGGGAGCATTTAATGCAGCCTGGTGGCCAAGTATACTGTGTAATCTACGAGCCCTCAACTGTCCTAGAAATCTATACAATCTAACCAGGAGCTAATTCAGCGAATGAGTGGCGTTTCTCCACACTAACACATACAGAGTAGAGAAAAAAGTAACGGCGGGTTGTCCTCAAGAATCGCGTTGTGGCCCTGGATTTTGGAACGTTCTATAAAACGACCTACTAAACATGAAATACTCCAGTCACACCAAGCTAATAACATTCGCAAACGATCTTGCCATTCTCACTTATGGGAAAACGCCATCAGAGGCGGAAGCTTACGCAAACTCCGATTTAGCAACAATTGAAAAATGGGCATGGGACAAAAAAGTGAAATTTAGCGAATCTAAATCCAAGGCCATGACAAAAACAAGGAAAAGGAGACGAGATAAGATTAACATGTCCCTCAACAATAGAAGCTTGGAACATGCCGATGTAATGAATTATTTAGGAATACACTTGAGAGCATAACCTTATTTTACAAGAGCATTGAACAAGTAGCAGAAAAATCCAGGGCACTAACATACATGCAAAATAGAACATCAAAAACTACATTGGGGTCTTGGGCAAAATTCCCTCAAAACGGTATACGAGGGGGCGATAGTCCCCTAATGACTTACGGGTCCCCAGTTTGGGAGGGGGCAATCACTAAACACAAATACCTCCAAAAGCTGCAAAGCGCTCTGAGGCGGATTAATATCAAAATAGCTAAAGCCTATAGAAGAATTTCCTTTGAGGCATCATGCGTGATAGCTGGGGTCTCGCCGATTGGTCTAGTCATCGACGGGAAGGTACAAGTTTGCAAGCGAAATCACGGAATGGAGAGCAGCGACATAGTATGCGACGCGCCGTTGCCAGTACACGAATGGCTACACCCAGCTGGGCAAGTTACTATCACAGAAACAAATGAAGCGACGACATACCCAATCGAAATATACACGGACGGTAGCAAGGAAGCAAGCACTGTCAGGGTAGGAGTCGCCATATACCACAACAAGCAGCTGATAAAGTATGTAGCCATAAGCTAAGCAGTTACTGTTCTAACAGCCAGGCAGAGCAGACAGCTATCTTGAAGGCAGTAGAAAAACTACAGGAAATGGAAACACCAACAGGCGGGAGGGCGGCAATCTACACTGACAGCAAAGTGACAATAGATTCTCTCAAAAACCATGCTATACACGACTTTCTAATAGAAAAAATAAGGTACATTATTCGACATCTAGCCACGCTAAGCTGGACGATACACTTGAAGTGGGTAAAGGCGCACATCGGTATAGAAGGTAATGAGACAGCCGACAAACTCGCCAAAGAAGCAGCCCAAGGAAATGAAAACATAATCATAGCATTCGATAGGATCCCGATTACATCTGTAGCCAGCGAAATCAACAGGAAAGGACTCGAACAGTTGCAGCTCCAATGGAACAACGCGGGGGCAGGAGCAGTGTGCCGATCCTTCTTCCCATACCTGGTGCAGAGGCTAAAAATGAATATCCCAATAACACCAGAATTCACAGCACTCGGTACTGGACACGGAAAACCCAGATCTTACCTACACAGATTCAAGCTAGCAGACGACACAATGTGTCTCTGTAATGAAAGACAGCAGACATCCGACCATATAATTTCCGACTGTAATCTTTTCGAGGCACAAAGAGGTCCCATGATAAATAAAATAGAGGACAGCGAAGAGTCCTGGCCCCCTGCAAAGCACGAACTGACAACCAAGTACCTACACGCATTCTCAATTTTCGTGAAGTCAATTGACTTTCAAAAACTGAACAGGTTAGTCAAATATCTCGAATTGTGGTGCCAAGTACCGACCAAAAGAACAAGCAGTGAATAACATGAACAATGGAACATGTAGTAATACCATGTAACGGAATATGTTGTAAATAAATATTTACTAAAACATAAAGACATACACACATACATAAACACATACACACATACACCCACATACATAAACACATACGTGCACACACATATATACACACATAAACACATGCATACAAAACATACATACACACATACATACAAACATATAAAGACACAGACACACACAAATACAAAACCATACATACACACACAAACACTTAAACACATACATACACATACACACAAAATAAAGACACATATACACACACACATTTACACACGTAAATGCATACACACATTCACAATACAGATACACACACATACACATACACATACACACACATATAGACACACATACACATACTAACATACACATACACATACACACATACACTTACACAAACATACATACATACACATACACACATGTAAAGACACACATAGACACATACGCTTGTACACATACATACATACACACGTACGCACATACACACAAACACACTTAAATATATACACATACATACACACATACACATACACGCACTCATATAAAGACACACACAAACTTACACACATACATACATACATACACGCACTCATATAAAGACACACATACATACACACATACATACATACACACTTACACACACATACATACATACACACATACACATATACACATACATATACGTACATACTTACATACACACACATACATACACACAGACATACATACATACATACATATATACACACTTACACACATACATACATACATACATACATACACATGTACACATATATATACGTACATACATACACACACATACATACACACAGACATACATACATACAAACATACATACATACATACACATACACTTACACACATACATACGTACAAAGGCGTACCGAACCACGTCAAGTGAGGCCCTATGCATGTTGACGGCAACGACACCAATAACCATCACACTTGAGGAGATCGTTAAACGATACAACACAAAAAATAGGAAGAACGAGAGCCTAATGGAATTGGACCATGAGGTTGAATATAAATACTGGCCGCATCCAGCAGACGTAGAGACAATTATGGA
>Ga0123355_10021767_pt1 | contig 10267 bp, 5 predicted proteins | sample TergutEmb28metaG_3_FD_89872 | JGI IMG/M metagenome (GOLD analysis project Ga0123355, IMG submission 89872) | Embiratermes neotenicus P1 segment gut microbial communities from Petit-Saut dam, French Guiana - Emb289 P1 | ecosystem: Host-associated > Arthropoda: Insects > Digestive system > Gut ... | reverse complement strand
TCCAACCCAACCAGGTATAAATACCCCACACAATCCTTCCACTGACATACTTCATTCACCTGCCTATGAAGATGGAACCGATAGTGAGTTCCGAAACGTCGGCAATTAGAACTCAGACGCCGGAGAATTACCTAAAAAGGAACAAATTACTTTTAGCACACGGCGAAAGCTTAAAAACAAAAATAAAAAAACACATGTCCTGTCGAATATATTTGCTGAAAGTAGCGCCGTTTAAGACGACTACGAGAAATATGACAGAACCAGGGGTAACAAAAAAATATATTACGATCTGTACATAATATGCTGCACGCATTCCTTGCAATTACGACAAAAGTACATTTACTTTATTCTGCATTCAGAGTCGAGAAAAGCGAGAAATTGTGCGTAGAATTAACTGTCATTGCGGTCCATCTACTTGCACTGTACGGTATGTAATAGGCAATGACAGGTCGAATATTATTTTATAGCGATGAATTTTCCAGTGCTGTGAATGTTGACAGTCGATGCGCGAAGAGAGTGAGTTGTTTGAAAGATTATTTTTTTAAAAGGTAAGTAGAATCTGACGTTCATGTGATCGTGCATCGTGATAAATTCTTATAATAGAACCAACTAGATGCACTAGTTTATCAAATTTACTTTTGGAATAAAACTCTACATGTTTCGGACAGTTCCTCTGTCCATCATCGGGAGTTTTTCACTGTACACACAGCAATAGTATATGTCATACAGTTTTGCTGACATATACCATTGCTGTGTGCACAGTGAAAAACTCCCGGTGATGGAGGGAGGAACTGTCCGAAACGTGTAGAGTTTATTCCAAAAATAAACTTGAGAAATTAATGCATCTAGTTGGTTTTATTATAAGACCGTAAGTAGAATCACTAGAATTATGACAGTACAAACTATGTAGGCAGATCAGAATGCAGTGATCTGTAAGCTCCCCAGTGTTCAGTTACGCTTAACATTTCCTATCTTGTTATCTCGGAAATCCGTGTGTCACTAGGATCAAGCCCGGCTTGTTGGTGCTTCTGGCTAATTAAAATGAAACTGCTCTCTCTCTCCAGAGAAACATAAACATGACGCTGTGTTTTTGCGCCAAATCTTATACTTTCTTGCGCAGTGTATGTGAAAGAGATGCACGAATTTCCGCGCACTGTGGACGAAGCGTAATCTTGAGCTTGTGAGAAAGACGTATTTGCTTTACAATCTGAATGGTTTATGTTGCGATTCTACAAACGTACGTCATTTCTGTTAACGCCTTTTATAGAAAGTTTAATGTAACGTCATGGCAGTACTGTATAGATACAGATTTTGATACAGCTCTAGAAACAGATATGTGTTTACGAACTCCATACGCTTCCCTGAGTGTTTGATTAGGGCCACATGTTCACTTTGAGTGAGGTCTTCCCTTAGTACTTATTAAATAAATGTTTTCGGTGCTTATCGGACCAATACAACAGCATACTGATGATTTGAGTTTGACTAACTGATTTAACCTTGGGTAAAATCATCCCGTTTTATTTATTAAATTAATGTCTTCAATGATTTTTGGCCTGGTAGTAGTTGAAAACATTAACATGCTTACTGCTTCTGTGCAACTCGATTGCTAATCGCCGAGTCCACGAAAGACTGCCATTAGACTGTACTCGTATCTGTAGCCCTCACAGTCCGAGCTTACAACTTCACAGTTTCTGTTCATGAAATCTAGTCTGTACTTATCTTTTGAGCCATAACATGGTCTCTCAATTTTACGATTTATTTCTTCCATAGAACTTACCTGCTAATTTTTCTGCCCATTCCATTTTTCTTGACTTAATTGCTAGGAGATGCCACTATAGTGGACGTTAGTAGGCTAAGGGTTAATCACTGTAACAACGGGTCCGTTACATGGTCAGTGCACATTACGAAGGCCTTCATTAATGTAACTTCCTCTCCTATTACATTCTTTCTCTTTTAAGCCAGAAAGTTCTCAGTACTCTGTTTTCTAATTCCCTCAAACTATGTCCTTCCATCTGAGCCAGAGACAATGTCACACTGATAGACAACGAAGGGGAAAGTATGAAACTGCAGTACGCTTATGAATACTTCGAATTTAATGTGCTCTTTATTTTCTCATCAATATCGCCACTGTCATTCTCAAGCGCTCGCACTTTGCGATTTTTCCAAATGATTTATTACGGTATAGCTGTGTCCTGCATTCTGGTGACGAGACGAGGATGTGCACTTCTATCGGCACTTGTTCGTCGGTCGATGTAACGTGCAGCCGTACACCTGTGTTATTATCTCTTATGCTTACATTCAAATCATAAATTAATTTATTTTATCTATAAGGAGTTTTGGGGGAAGATACAAGCATAAATGAGAGGATATTTTCAAAATTAATCGCAAAAAAAAAAAAAAAAGGTTGGCAGAGCGTGGACTGGATTTATTTGGGTGAGGATCGGTACCAGGTACCAACTTCTGAGAAAAAGCAAATGAAGTCTAGTTCCAGGCGATGCAGATTATGTCGTGAGTAGCAGAGGAACTATGAAAAGGTGAAGAAAATGGTCCCTTTCCACGCTATGAAGGCGTAGAAGTATAGCTCTAGACATTCATAACATCGGCGTTAGATTGAGGTGAGTGGTCAACATTACACCCCTGCTGCTTTATTTCCGGGAAAACCACCGGTGCACATTAAATAGGAGGCTGAGTGGGCCCCAGAGCCGGTTTTGAACATGAGAAAGGTTTCCTGCCCCTGCCGTGATAGGGGTATTACATTCCCAGAAAAAAAGACTCAACTTTATGAAGTTAGGTCAGAAGTAAATGAATGTTTAATCTTGGTTACACAAATTGTCAGTAGGTGGGTGACGTAATTATCTCCGTGTATTCTAAATTGGATTTTAAAGCACGTTGATATCTGTTCTGTCAGGTGTTGCTTTCTTACTCCAAGGAACAGAGTAGTTCTTGAGAAGCTCTTTGCCCCAAAGCCAGTCAAGAAACATTCTGTAATTTGTGAAACATGAAGTTTCGTTACCACGTCTGCAAGAGCCCGCTACTTGTTCCTATCTTGTGCCAGATGAATCCATTTCATAACCTCCAATCCTGTTTGTTTAAAACCCATCTCATCTACGTCACGCTTCAAAGTGGTGTCTTTCCTTCAGGTTTCACCCCAAAACCTTGTACGAATTTTCTTTACCCACGTACATGCTGTCTGTATATCTCATCGTATCCTCATTGATATGATCTTCTTCTTCCATTGGCACTACAGCCCACTGTGGGCTTTGGCCTGTCGAATAATGTCCTTCAATTTTTTCCTATCTGCCACCAACTCTTTCCATCTTCTCACTCCCACCACTTGAAGATCTCTTTCTACTTCCGCTTTCCATCTTTTTCTGGGTCTTCCCCTTCTTCTCATCCCTTCCATTTCTTGAGTGAAGATCTTTTTGGGCATCCTATCCTCCATTCTCTCTAGATGGCCTAACCAGCTTATCCTTTGCCCTTTTATCCATTTTACTATATTTTCTCCTTTGCTCCATTGATATGAACATAGTAATAATACCTGGTGTTTGTACAGGTCATGAACGTCATTCTGCAGTTACATCCGACCTCCTGTTACTTCATCTTAGGGCTATATATCTTCCTGAAGAGGCTTTCATCAAAATTCTGAAAAAAAATAATTATGTACAGTTCTAAGGGTTTTATTACATTAATTGGTAGAAAAGATTTTCGTTTGGATGTTCGACTATTTGCTTGTGGCTTTAGAAGTGTGTAACAGAAATGAGAACCAGGAATATTTCCTGGGGGTAAAGGCGGTCGGTGCGTAAGGCTGAAAAACTACCACCATCCTGTGCCGTTGTCACGAAATCTGGGAACCTTAACTTCCTGGAACCCTCTGGGCCCCTCCGGGCCTGTAATGGGACTGCTTTTTTGTAGAACTGTATACAGTATATTAGCCCATACGAGCTTAGGTTTGAGCCCGGCTCCTGGGTCGAAGCCAACAAGAAGTTTTTCCTTGTAGGTATGGCGACTGGCGTGTGAAACTAAGCACACTTTAAGCCAGAAGTCCTTATTGTGTGCATGCAGTCTTATAATTTGCATATGCTGTCTCTGTATTGATATATTGCTCCTTGGTATCGTAGGGTGATGTGCTGTGTTGAATGCATATCTCTAGGGAAACTCAAATAGACCTAAGCGCGTTTCCATGAACAGACTGTGGCTCTAAACTACGCGTCTTGGCCCGGCTGCCAACATAGTAGAAGAAATTATGTTATCCTGAAGATGGAAAGAGCAAAGCTAATTACACAGCAACGTGGTCATACGCTGTAAGAAAACATGAACTCTCACCACCCTAATTCCGTTTACTTAGAACTCATACTTGCTGCAGCTGCAGGAGACCTTATCAAGATGGAGACGGCACCGTGCATGACAATTCTGTGTCGCAGAGGTTTGAGTGGCTCACAAATTGGGGCTGAGTTAATTAAAGGGAAGTAATTTTCCTGATATCTCCTTTTTACGGAGTAGTTTGGAACAGTAGGAAGCGGTCATGTAATGCATGAAGACAGCCATTCTGTACCTACAAGTCGCCTAACGTCAATGCATGAGGTTAAAGTTATTTAGTTTTGAAGAACAACCTTCTTTCCCAAATTATTTACAGTGGCGTCGAAGTTTTATTCCATTTACGACAAACATTTTTTGGTTCCTGTATTTTAGGTTTATAAACATATATGTGTGTATGTATGTATGTATATATATATATATATACACACACAGTGGGGTATGCTACAAAGAACAGTTTTTAACAATAAAATCAGGATGCCGTAACGAACACAGATGCTACAACGAACGCGGAGGAGTACTATCGGCCGACGTAGCACGCGCGTCCGCATGACGTGTCGGGTCTTCCCGCTCTGATTAGAGCGTCACTCATCATCTTTGTTATCGTTTGTAAGGTTCAGTTATCAGTTTAGTTCAGTTATCAGTTACCTGCAGTGTATAAAAGTTATATAAATTTATTTTATATTATTTTTACGTTTATATTTTTTATTTTGTATTATATTTTTCCCGTTTAGATGGTTCTGTTGGACGGTAACTTACCCCCTAGATACATAACCAACTGTATTTATTTATGTATAGTTACAGGACATGAATTGCCATTATTTCTGAGACTGAGTTTCATGAATGCCACAAGTTCGTAAGGAAAGCCTGTTATAGCTAGGTAGTTCTGTAGTGCAACCAAAGAAGGGCCTAAACCTGAAGGAAGTTTAGCCGGAATTTTAGGCCATTTTTAATATTGTTTCTAAATTTTATTGAAGTGGACCAGTTTAGAAGAAGTGGCATTTCGTCTCAATACTATGTTATAAGTAGCGACAGAAATTACAAACTGTAGCAGTGGTTAAAAAAAAACACTTTTGTTTATAAATGTAAGAATTAACGGTTGAGTCACTTCAACCTATATCACACCGGCAAAGGATGAATACAAAGATATGTCAGCATGTCAAACGCACTTAACGTGCGAAACAAAACCATATCGCGTACCACTTTAGCATGGCGTGCCCTAGGATCGTCAACCCTAATGCAGGGCAAATGTTTCTCTGGTTAGTCTGGATATCCAGTAATGTCCGGTATGTTATTTAAGTAGGCCTTGTCAAGTATTCGGCGGTCTTTTCACCAGACGGATAAAATAAACGCTTTATGTAGGAGCTACATCTTATTTTCCATGCATAAGTTTACTAAGTTTCCGGATTTCGATGAGATTTAATATTTGACTCCGCCCTACATTTGTCAAATGGATTTACTAATGGTTTGATATAGGCTCGTGATGAAAACAAAATTGAAAGTTAACATGTTCAGTAAAATTGCTTTACAGTAAAAAAAACAGTTGGCACATTTCGTGAAATATTTATTTCGTTAAGATTATATTTTATAACTTAAAACGCTCCAAAATATTGCATGTATTTAACGAAATGAACAGAAACCCAATTTATTATACTCTGCAGTGCCGTGTTCAGTGCGATTAGGTTAGCAACAACATACAGGGCCTGTATGTATGCAGTACGCTAGCATGTGGAACAGTTGGGTATGCAGTATAACGAAGAACGAATCCGAAAAGTGCCCGTAGGCTCTCCCAAAACAGCAGCACGCTTCTTCTCTATTTTTCTGCACTGTACGAATTTGAACTTAGACCGTCTTTGCCCTCCGATCCAGAAGTGAACTGGTTGCGGCCAGCGACAGCATTTCTCCAATTTGCTACAATTTTAATCTCAATTTCACCCCATCACGACGTTTCATCTAGATTACAGAAGAAGTTGGAATTACTTTCATTAAAAAGAAAATCTACTCCTACTTTAATGAGGGAGATGCACCAGAGGACGATGTGACCCCATCACCGACTCCCACGATTCCTTGAAGTTTTCTTACTTGCTGTCTGCACTATGTATAATTTTGATTGGTGGGTTATTTCAGTGACAAAGTTCGGTGTTGATTGCTCACTACGATCGTACCATCCAACACTGTTTCCAACAAGAGAAAAGAGTTCATCTTCTCTGCTTCTTTTCTTAAAGCGGTTGAAGTTATATGGTAACTGTATTGTACGGAGCATTCCTTGACGAGTTTATAATTAGATCGTTGACCAGCATTGTCTCGGCTTTTATAATAACCATCGCGAACAAACAGCATAAATATTGGGTCACATTCCGAGCCATTTTTAAACCAATTCTAACCGTCAAAATATTTCTGTGTCTCATTTCTTTTATACGTTATCCGCAAATTTACATCTACTTCTCTAAGTTGTATCTTATATGATGGATTTCCGACCGCAATGTTGTATGTCTTTTCCCCGTTTCGTGCTGTTTATTCCACCCATCAAATCTTTATTTAATATTACTAATAATACTATATGAATAATATGCAAGCTTATGGGGGAAAAAACTCTAAATTACAACACAAAAATTACTGAAATCATGTGACTTTTGGCCATAAACAGCTTTATGGTGAACATCGAAGAAACTTGAGTTTTTTTTTGATAATAGATGAAAAAATATTGGCTCATTTCATTATGTAGACAAATCGCCTACTGGCCGAACGGTACACCAATATCAACCCCTACACACATCGTTATAACTGGTCTGCTCCTGCGCCAGCTTACCGCCACATAATTCTTAACAGATGTACGATATTGTCTCTTATTATAATATGTGTATCTTATGTCATTACTGTCCTTTATCAGTAGAGAAATAACAAAGAGGAAAAATAGAGAATATTAACAAAAAATTTCATAAAATGTTTTTTCGCCCCGACTTCGATTTTTCTTCTGTCTCAGTGGAGGCGAATGCATTTATTGGTTTCGTACATTAAAGATTCTGAAACTTCGCATTTAGGTGCCGAAGTTAGTAAGTCGCTTTCTGAGTCGTCAGCCGGTTAACTAATCACCAACTTATAACGCTACGTGTGAAAGAAAACTGTCTCGTGTTTACGTAATTGTGTCAGTTCTGAATGGAGTAATCATCGATATGAAGAAAGCGTTCGAAGAGCAGCCGTCGCTGTATGAGAGTTCTCCTCATCGCCTGATACTTGCTTCAACCTGAGCATTTGACAAGGTGAGCAAAGTTTCAGGTGTGTGGGTGGAGCCGAGACACGATCTGTCAGCGATACAAACTTCAGCAGCGCAACACTGAAATTGGCTTTCGCAGCGCGACAAGAAGAATGTGTTCCTTCTTCTTGTGAATTCCTCGTTTTCGTGTCCCCTATCTGTTGCCCATGCCAATCCCGTTTCTTAAAATTCTTTCTTTCCAACACTTTACAAATGCATTCGAACTACCGCATTGTGATTTCCCCATTCCCAGCTTTCCAGTTGCTGTCAACCCATTGTGTTGTTTTGTCCAAATATACTCACATAATTCTGTTATTATCTTAATTAAAGGGAGGTTTGAAAGAATTATGTGACAAAAAAATTATGCAGGATCTTCATTCGTTCCTGTGACAGTATTTATTGTAAAGAATTGTGTCTCGGAACATGAAGGTTAAATTGGCACAGAATATCTAGCAAAAATTCTCTTTTGTAGGACAACAAAGGTGACGTAGAGGAAATTGAGCATTAAAACCTATCTTAGAAAAATAAGTTGTAAGGTTGAGAGATGAACAGGACTGACCCAGGATCATATGGAGTGGCGAGTTCGCACCACAGCTGTTAAAATTTGTTTTTTCTGTTACTAGAAATAACTGAATTGTTAGCGAACTAGTTAGACGCGTAACTGGACTATTTTTTGGTAAGAACTTTGCAAGCAGCAACATTAATGCTGTTCGACGTGATGGGATTTTCGTAGTTCCGGGATTAGAGTGACGTCAAATGGTCACGAGTATGCTTGTTCACTTGCAAGGCCGAAATCAACATAGTCAGTTGACTGCAAAATCATTTTCTCCGAGTACATTGGATGGAACGGAGGAAAACTTTTTTTTTCGAAAACTTCTATTTTGGCGTAAGAATATTACAAATTGGTAGTGGGCACGGAACAATTTCTTGGTCGTGCCAACATTCAAATTTGAAGGGAATGACGAATGCCACATCAGTTGGTTGCATCATTTGCGTTGAAACTGGCGACAAATAAATAAATTCACAACTATCTGCAGGTCTTTTAATTAATGTCGACAGTCCGGGTGTGGGAAATGCGACCGTCTGACTCTAAACCGACGGGCGGATTTAGTATAATGGGAGTTTGGCGGTGAACACGACATCCTGAACAAAGGTGTAAATGACTAAGTGTAGGTCGAGCCACAGGAGTTCCGTTGGAAACTTTTCTTTCTTATATATGTGGAATTTGTTGGTTTTTAATAAGAAGAAGCAGAGTCATTTAATTAGCACACAAACTAATGCACATACATAAATTGTTTTACATTAAAACATTAAAAATCGCTCCAACATGTTTCGATCCTAAGATCTTCTTCAGGGAGATACACTGTTTATGCTGCCACAGCACCAAGTTAATGTAAGGAAATTAATCAGTGAGTGGTTTTAAAAATGTGACTTTAGCAAGGAACAATGTAGCTCCCTGAAGATGATCTTAGGATCGAAACATGTTGGAGCGATTTTAAATGTTTTAATGTAAAACATTTTATGTATGTGCACTGATTGGTTTGCTAATTAAATGACTTTACGAAATGCACGGTGCAACGATAAAGATAAAGATAAAGAAGAAGTAGACTTACTCGTCGTTGGAAAGACTATCATCTCGGGCGCAAACTGAACCACCGACCGCACACATGCATGTAACAACCTTTACCAGAGCTTCTGTCTCAGTTGATGAGAGGCTTAATATATGCGCTTCTTGCTCATAATGATAAATTTACTTGTCCGGTGCCCACATCAAGAATGCGACTTGGAGAGAATTTTATGAAAATTCAAGTCATCTGTCTTCTCACGTTTGTAGACTCGTAAGTAGTTACCAGTGCTGTAAGGACGCAGAAGACTTGAGTTAACTCTTTATCAGTGTACACAGCGTAACGTCACAGCAGACTTCAGTCTTTGGCAATACGGCTGTGAGGACCCCAAATCTGCCAGAGAATTTTGTGTTAAAATTTTTTGGCCCTTGAATCGAAAAGAACTGATCAATATTCTATCGGGCGAAGCCATGAATTCTTGAAGCAGACACAGTTTGTCCTTTTCTGAATCACAATTCAGAGTGTCTGCAGAATATCTGCAGCCATCTACACCCCGCCCTCTCTTCCGTTCTTGAACATGGATTCCTTACGCCATTTCTTCTAATAAAAGTGCGAAAAGGTTGAATAAATCCAACAAGATGCAACAGTATGCACATATTTATTTACTGCTAAATTACTTTGCATGTTTCGGGCGTCCATCCCGCTTGCTCCCCAGATAGTGTGATCTGTACCAGAAGCTGCAGCTACATTTTTATGTACCCCTGATGAAGGGCGGGATGGACGCCCGAAATATGTAGAGTAATTTAGCAGTAAATAAATATGTGCATACTTTTTTATCTCAGTAATTAACCAACTTGATGCACAAAATTGTTGTTTTACAATAAGTTTATTTCATGCCTCTACGTGTTTCGAGCACATTTGCTCATCATCAGGAGGTCAAAATTGCTTTACACAGCCTCTGGTATCATCACACCTATAGGTGTGATGATACCAGAGGCTGTGTAATGCACAGCTATAGGTTTGATGATACCAGAGGCTGTGTAATGCAATTTTGACCTCCTGATGATGAGCACATGTGCTCGAAACATGTAGAGGCATGAAATAAACTTATTGTAAAACAAAAATTTTGTGCATC
>Ga0123355_10021766_pt1 | contig 10268 bp, 6 predicted proteins | sample TergutEmb28metaG_3_FD_89872 | JGI IMG/M metagenome (GOLD analysis project Ga0123355, IMG submission 89872) | Embiratermes neotenicus P1 segment gut microbial communities from Petit-Saut dam, French Guiana - Emb289 P1 | ecosystem: Host-associated > Arthropoda: Insects > Digestive system > Gut ... | reverse complement strand
TCCACCTCATCCTGGTCACCAGCAGGCAGCATCGTCGGTGCTTCGTAACACAAGCTGTAAACAGAGTCTAGTGCTCCTGAGGATGGGAGAAATTATCGCCCGAAACATGTTGAGCTGATTGAAGTTATTAATAAAATTATTATTATTGCATCTAGTTGGCTGTTCATACTATTGTATCAGTGATGCACGGTCACACAAACATCAAATTTAGTTTTTGTTAGTAGTACAGAAGCTTGTGTTCCTACATAAAATTTTTCATATAAATTACATTAATACCTAAGGCTAACTTGTGAAACAGTTTTCGATGTTTTAAGCTTCGCGACTGAAAGTGAGTCTCGGTGCAGGATAATACATGTACAATCAGAATTACTTTGTTTCTTGGTTTGTGCATCAGCAGAATGTTTCGGAAACTGGAACTTTTCCTTCCCCAAGTGAAAATGTGACGAGAATTTAATTGAAGTTGGCACGATGAAAGAAACAGTCTCAATTACTGGATTAACTCCATCAATATCAATTGTAACATACTATCGTCAGAACACTTTAGACATTGTTTAATATCTGTTCGGTTCATTAGGGGAATAAGTGGCAGCCCATTTAAGACAGTGATTATGCGAAAAATCTGGAAGACTGGAGAATCAGAGCAGAGATTTTTCTTTCCTGACCAGTGTTGCCAATTCGGCACTGGAATCTCTCAAGACTTTGATCCCACGAGCAGGCTCGTGACACAGAGCACTAGCCTCCGTTTGATGCCAACCCCCCTACATGAACACAAGGACAGTTTTTCCTTAACATCGCTTACCAAGTATGGGTCGACTTGCATCTCTTAACAGATGTTCGTCAGGCGCAATGTTACGAGCGCCGAACATTGGTTTACGCATGTGATTAATCTGAACAATTAGTGACTACATATTTAGCTATTTTATACGCAAAAATTATGTTTACACCAAGCGTTTACGGAGACTCTAGACGTTACTGTGGCTTGAATAAAATACTCAATTTGCAATTTGTTTGATCTTATAGATGTGTCCACTTAATTAGCCACCAATCATCTGTGCAAGACTGACGTCATAAAATGTAAGAGTTCAAGGATTAGGAACTAAAATTCACTGGACAAAGTTTGGTGTAAGGAGGATTTTTTTTTTTTGCCTCTGTTGTATGTACCTGATATACAGGAAACACGTCACAATACACAAACAGAAATGGGTACGGCATCGCGTTTATGTCCGCTAGTTGATAATCGATGTGACTCCTGGTTGATGTCAGTAGTGTTGTAAAATTAACGCAAGTAATAATCACATAAAAACTTACTACCATAATGATTGTTGACGATCTTGGTCGTATATCAAATAAATACCGACAAATGCACTCGTATAATACTAAGTCACAACTTTATTAAGACCATGCTTCATTTCATATTTCAACACTTACAATACATTTTCAGGGAGTATATTTGGTACATTTTAGCAGCAAGTTGAATAAAATATCATACTGCTGCTGCAGAACACAATACACGCTACACACTAGGCTGAATTTTAAATCTGGTGACTCATTTTGTTGAACTCACTGCTAAAATGTATCCAATGTACTCCCTGAGGTCGACCCTCTCAAACATGTTTGAGTGACGCATGGTCTTAATAAAGTGGTGACTTAGTAACGTATGTATGCATTTGTCGGTATTTGATATTAGTGCAAGGATATGAACAAGATAAAGATCTTGATCCCATTTTGGGGGGGGGGGGGAATTGCATCCTGTAGAAGGGGGTTGTGTCACCCCTGTTTCGGAGGGACTTGCTGGCTCATTCTTCGGAGTTGGAGTGAGTAATTTGGGTATGAACTCTGGTTATATGGGCAGGTGGACACTCAGACCCAGGGGAGGGGAAAGGAAATAGTTACGATACTACATTGTGTCTCTACTGCATCCTCACCCTATTCACTTCGACTCTAAGAACGGAGGCAGCTTTTTTCTTCACAACGTCCTTAATACAGACCATCACCCCAAGAGTATCCATGCTTAATCAGCATGAAAGCCTAAAATCAGTCATAATGAGTTATGTTACATAATAAGGTGTCTAAGCCACTTTCATATATTCAGTGCAGGATCGCGTTACGTCAGGTGGCTCATTAATACTTGTGTTGAAGCTCGAAGTTACTTTCGTTTTGACTTTAACTGGTCGAAGTCAAAAGTAAATGTACTTGTTTGAGGCCTTCTCATAGCCGTTTGTAGTTTCAGATTGCTAAACTGTAGTATGTTCAGACGATATTGACACCGCGCCCTTTTCTTGTGCAGTGACACATGACTACATCTGAAGAATAACCAAGCTTAGTTTCTGATCTGTGTTATTATTTCTCCCGCTTCTTACTAATTGCATAAGTCATGATACCTGCTCATGTGGCATCATGCTTCCTACTGAATACTTTCGCGCGGTGGTTAAACTGCCCGTTGAAACTACTTCATGAAATGTGTGTTCCATTATCTCTCTGACACATAAATTTTGTCTGCAAAGTTTTCCCTTCTGATGTTACAAAAATAACTAGATTTCGGTCTTAGTATTATTTTACCAGAGCAGAGTATGATGTCACTGTTGTAGACTACGTTCTATTGGAGAATCATTCAGTTAGCGGCCCGCGAGTGGAAAAAGACTGGAGGTCCTCAGCCTTTATTGTTTTGTCATGCGTCGCTTAACGACGGAGATGCTTTCTAAGAAATGTGTCGTTAGGCGATTTCGTCGTTGTGCGAACGTCATAGAGTGTACTTACACAAACCTAGGTTGTATAGCCTACTACAGACCTAGGCTATATGCTTAGCCTATTGCTCCTAGGCTACAAAGCTTCACAGCATGTTACTGTACTGAATACTGTAGGCAATTGTAACACAATGGTATTATAATATCATATTATAATATTATATTATAATCTTGTGGGCCGGGCAGCTCAGTCGGTATAGCGACTGACTACGGGCTGGAAGGTCCGGGATCGAAACCCGGTGGGGACGAGATTTTCCGCCGGTTCAGACCGACCCTGGGGCCCACCCAGCCTCCTGTAAAATGAGTACCAAGTCTTTCCCGGGGGTAAATTGAGGCCAGGGTGTGCTGCTGTCCACTCACCCCCTTCTAATGCTGCGGTCATGGAAGAGTAGAGCTACACCTCTACCCACCCTCTGGGCCACACCGGGCCTGTAATGGGATCACTTTACTTTTTTTTTATTTTATAATCGTATGGGACCACGGTCGTATACGCGGCCCGTCGTTGACCGAAACGTCGTTACGATGCGATTGACTGTCTGTTTTTGTATTAACAGGACCTAAGCTGTTACATATGTATAGCCCTAGTTGCCTAGTCTCGGGTTGTGGGAATGAAATTTGGATTCTAATTCCAAAGGAAGGTCTAGATTAAGGGTGAGAACAGAGTTTCGAGAGGAGTATTTGAACCTAAGAGGATGTTGCAGAAAACTGCGCAAAATGTTGCTTTGTGTGAACACAGTACAAACTTTCAAATACTATTATGATAAAGGAACCAGGTCGATAAGAAGGATGGATCCCGTAACACGAAAGAGTAAAGGTAAATTGAAACGTACTGTTATTTGGAAACCATGAAAGGAAAATACCGTATGGAAGACCCAGAAATAGATGGTATTATAATATTTAAAATAGTTTAATAGTAATAGGATGGACAACATTGAAACTAATTGGTTTAAAGATGGACTTTTGTGAGAAGGGGAATGAATTTTTGTCTTTTATGAAAAAAAAAAAGAAACTTCTCGGTGAAGGGCGCAACAAGTTTGTTAAATCGTGTACAGGTATGTTTGTCAGTGCGAAATATACCAGTATCTAGGGGCAAGTTTTGGCAACAGATGTTAGGAAAAGACCGTCTTGATTATCAGGTTAGGTAACCACAGACCTTGAAGATTCCTGCACGTCTCACTACACGGAAAAACAATGCATTAAAATGTATTTGAGGTTCTCCCAGTGTTTTCTTTTTCTGAGGCTTCACATCTTCTGGGACGTAAAGCTGAGGTGGGGTCAGTTGTTAACGACGTTTCGAAGAAAATTAATACCTTCATCTTCAAAGATCAAGAGGTCAAAAACACGACGTTTTGCGAAAAGTCGTTAACCGCTCATCCAAATACAAAGCGCTCTTTACCAGAAGACCTGAGTCCTAAAACGCGCTACTTCGTAAACTATTCGGATCATTTTCCATTACCTCGTTCTTGGCAAATTTGTAAGAAACGGCTGTAAAATCATGCGCGTGTAGGCTTCGCCATTTCAGTTCTTCGGCATGTGACAACTCTAGAAATTTCATAATGGAGAATTTTACCACAATTTATCGATACAATTCAATTTTTATTACAATCAGAAAAAAAAATGACGAATAGTTTACACAACTAACACACATTTCGAATGTGAGAAATGTTTGGAAAAAAACGTCTTTTGCGTCCAGCATGTTCTTCATTAAGTCTTAATATTTTTCAAGGTGATTAAATAACAACGAGAGAAAGCGCCGAAATTTTAGGTTATGCGGGCGCAATTCATAAATTTATGTGCGCAATAAATGAACTTCAAGGCAATGGGATATGCTTTATAGTAAGCGACGCAGTTGGTAAATACAGGTACTCTGCTGGTTGCAGTTCGTGAGCTGCAGGATTCCACTTTCACCGTAACACACGTGTCAAGGCCAGAGACTGACCAGCTGCTTCTGCAGATTTTACTTATGTCCGGTTTCTGTTCAGTATAACACCTAAGGGGACAGATGGGACAGCGTAGCCACTGCACACAATACGTCGTCTTTGTTATAGTGACTAGGCTGTGGGCTGAATTTCTGAGTAACTGTTGTTAGCTTACGAACAGGTTGAAGGACTACTCTCCAATTCTAGTGTCCAGACCGTCCCTGGTATCGAACCAGCCTTCCATTCAATGGGCACTAGGAGCTCTTTCACCGGGAATAAGGCGGTCGGAGTGCGGAGTTTATCTAATGGCGATATTAAAAATGCTTTTTGTAGTAAAAGCATTCCCTCGCATGTCTTTATGTTGTGCACACGGAAAACTTTTATTTGTTATTTGATTTATTTATTCTTTTAGGAATTGTCTTAAATGAATCATTGAGACAGTTACAGTCCCTCAGCTACCAAATAAAATGTCCGTTTTTATGGAGTCCGTAGATTCATTATTTTGTTTACCAGAGACTGTCACTGGTATCTACTCTAAGCCAGATGAACGTAGTCCGTATCAATGGTAATTTATATTTTCCGTCAGACAAAAATTTATTTTATTCAACACTGCTTAACAATGCTACACGTTTCGGTCTGCACAACTATCATCAGTCATAAATGTAGGTAATTAAGAAACAAGCGAAATGTGTTAAACTATGTTGGAATTTGCGAGATCTCGAAAATTTTAAAATCACCGTAACGGTGGAATATTAGGTTTATTTTGTGTATCTTCCCCTTATTAATACCATGCCGCATTATTTCTGATTAAGAATGTTTGTTAAAATATTTTGCGCAAACTGTCCCGTTTTACTTGTTGGATCTATTTCCCTGGTGTGTTTATATTTGCGTTCACACGTTCTCTTGTTACCCGATACGTTCTAGTTATATCTGCAGCAAATGATAAATTATTTAATATTTTAAGCTTTAATGTAACGGTCATTAAAAAGACATTTAGAATATTTATTACTAAGGATTTGTTATTCTTTTCGCTATATCTGTTGCCTATGTCGATGATATTATGTTTTTGCGTGTTTACGTTTAATATAATTTGTTGTCTTTGTAAACACAAATTACCATTGATTTATTGTAAGTGAAACGGGAATAATTCCATCAGAATAGTCCAGATCCTCGCATTCTATTCCTTTGAAGCCTATTTTAAAATCATCCTCTCATTTCCGACGAGTTCTCCCATGTCTTGCCTTGCCTTGCCTTGCCCTGGCTTGATGCTTTCCGGCAGCCACCTCATCTTCCGTTATTACGTCATCCTAACAATATTTGGCGGAGAGGACGTGACGACATTGAAGCTCGTCTTTATGCATTTTTAACCATCCTGCTATTACTTCCTCTCAGGCTTGTGTATAATCCCCAGTAGGCTGCCCTGTTATCAAACACCTGCAATCTGTTACCTTGCCAAAGTTTCGCAATATATATAATTATGATTTGTATACCTCAAAATAGGACGTCGCTTACAGGAAATTGACACACACACAACAAATATGACTAAATAATTCACATCATTCTGGGAGCTGTGAACGCGTCTCTGGCTGGGTTATCTGGTCGCTGTTGGGACAAATAGTTAATTTAATTCTTCGACTATTTTGCTGCAGATCAATTCTAGATGACATTGCTGTCTACACCATCGGTTTTGCGTCGCATATCCTACATTGTGACATGCCGGGTGGTTCTGAAAAGCGATACATTTTTTCGATTTCTTTGGAAGTCACTACTGGGTTTACCGGACTCGAAACTCACAAAGCAGGTCGGCAGTTTGCCACGGAGTGAGGCTGCGTTATGCAACTGTGTAGCAAGTGGCGCGAGCCGTCGCCACTGCATGCCTTCACGTGCGAAATGACTCATCTCCACCTCCCTGCCTCACTGCAGCTCGTCCGAAACGTACGGCTGCGAAACGATTTCATCAAATATTCCTCATTTTTGCTGAGTTCGCAACTAAAGTTACAAAAACGTATCCACTAACTTCGCTCTATCTATTCACCTCGAATCGTTCAACGGATTTTGGTTAAATTTAATGTCGAAGAGTTTTAGAGCACTGAGGGCACGTCAGTTTTAGGTAAACGCAGACATCAATAACGAATACTTTGCATGAATATATACATGAATGTCTGCGAGTATCCCATAAATAACTCGCTTTTAGTGTTTACTGGGGGGGAATGTTTCGAGCAGATGTTTCCAAGAAAAATGAAACACATTCCGTGTGTTTGAGAGGATCAACAAAGACAGTTTTAAGCGATGTCGTCTCATAACTCCAGAACAGAAAGACTGATTTGATCAGATTTTGTACTTCATTTCCTTCTTTCAACCTATAAATTCTTAAACAACGCTTTGTGAATGGCCGTCACACTCCCAGAAACATTCCCTACAGCATTGAATATTTTCGGATCTGTACTGCATCTCATGCAGGACTTTTCAGAACTTCTTTCATTGGGCAGTTAAGGTTTGAAAAATTCTTTTGAGGGCTGTAACTAGAAAGGGAAACTTTAGCGAACCGAAGTTGGTATGAATACTTGTTTTATTCTTCTAGGTCTCACTCACTTCTAAACTTTGGACAGACATTTCAGAAACACCCTATATCCGGCCGTCTCTTCACTTCATCTGTTTTAATTTGCTTATACGACAGCATCGGTCGTTACAATTGTAAAATCTAGAGGTAAAACTGTGAAGGTGCAAAGGTGCCATAATTGCTACAATATTCATACATTTTTAACTTAAATTCTTCCTTGTTTTTATAATTGTGCATATTAAGTAGGGCTCTTTAATCAATAGAATACACATAATTGCACAGTCTAACACAACACAACCTGGAAGAAAAAGGATCTTTATTTTATTATATTAGCAGTTTACTTTATCCTTTTTATCTCACCACTACAGATCAATGTGTTGCAGAAACCAAAAAAGATGAGGTAAAACGGGACGGAGAGGCTGGCGCCCGGAGCAGGGAAAGAATGCTCAAGTGGCTGCTGGCAGGAGCCCCTTCACGTCAGAATAAGCCTGCTGTCTCCACCGAGGTTGTAACCGACGACCCTCTGGCCTTAATTTGCACTCACAAGGTGGACCGGCCACTCGAGATATACGCCGTCAGCAGGTCAGTGGTCGGTCTCTGTGACTACGGGAATGAACATGTCTATTTGATGCAGCATCTTTATTTAACCTGCCAAAACATGAATTCAAACTGTCTAGCCCGCGATTTGTTGCAGTGGGAGTTATGGCTGACGAAATACATGTACTGTGTTTTATTTTAGTTATCGAAATTTATTCAACGACGCTGTCTATAGGCTTATTTAAGGGTTGTTTGACCGTGCATCTTCCTCATGAAATAAAGTGGAATGCCAACTTGATGCAACTAGGTAATTTTATTGATGTATTCTTAGCTCGACATGTTTCGGGTATATACGCCCATCATCAGGAGCATTAGATGTTGAATTACAGCATTTGATTTGAGTTTTTGGATGGGTGGTGGTCTTGACAGCGGCTGCTTAGATCGTGTTTACGGTGCGGATGGTGCCGCACGGCACCATATGCACCGTACACACGACCTACGCAGCGGCTCTCAAGACCACCACCCATCCACAAACTCGGTGCAGAAAACCAAATGCTGCAACTCAACATCTAATGCTCCTGATGATGGGGGTATGTACCCGAAACATGTCAAGCTAAGGATACATCAATAAAATTATCTAGTTGCATCAAATTGGCATTTCACTTTATTTCATTTATAGGCTTATTGTGACAAATGATGGGTGAATCAGCAAATAGTAAATTGGAAATAATGGTGAAGGAGGAGGTCGTGGCCTGTTCCTGCATTTGCTTAGACCGGGCTCAGAAAACACGCAAAAAAATCAGGATGTCAATTTAAAGGCTGCATGCCCCTTGTGTTATATAACCAGTATTGTTCAAATATATAGAATTTTATCAATACTGATATCAGGATGGCTTCTCTGAGGGCCGAGATTTGAAACCGAAATCCTCCGAATACAAGGCAGCAAGGCTACCCACTCGACCGAGACAGTCCTTCTGAGAAAATAAGGTAATAGTCCCGAAGTGCTGTTTTATGTTGAATTTATGAACAGCCGAAGAAATAATTCGTTAGCATATGGTGACATTTTTGCGGATCATTAACATACCGTTGGAATACACAACACAATGAACAGATGAATTTCCAGGGAACAAAGAACAAAGTAATATTGAAGTCTGTTGATTTGTGTAAATGTCTTCGAAGGCACATGTTTCAAATCTCGGCTCAGAATTACCTGTTGTTTCGTCTTCTTTGACAGTCAGTCTAGGAAATGTAAAGAGAAGTTAATGCATCATGTCAGGCCACGGCGGCTTTCTTCTGCGCCGTATAGTTTTCGTTATTCTCTAGTGTCAGCATCCGACACACAGGACTACAGTCTATGCTACTTGACAGCGTCTTTAAAAATCATAAATGAACAAACAAACAGTCATTGTGTAACTTGCTGTGTACCGAGAAAGTTGCATTAATTTCATTTTGTAACGATGTCGCTTGCGTAATATTATTTGTTGAGTCCATACTGCTCTGTTTTGATGCCCGGGGCGGCTCCAACTCTTGTAAACAACTCTGACCTGATGTGAATTCTACAGGCAGTACGAGCCGTATATCACTGTACAGTGTTCCTTAATACAAGACCATGCAAGTGTAGGCGTATTCAAATTTAAAGACAACGTATTGACCGGGTTTTTTGAATACCACGTAGAACATCCCATTAGAAAATACAACTCTAATTGCTCTGCACAATAAAATTATTTTTCCTTGCATTTCCTACATATTCACCGTGCCAAGAAAAGTTTCAGACAAAGAAATGTGCACTTAAAATTACATACCAGTTATTTTCTTGGCCTGTATAAAGTCTGTATATTGAAAATCTATAAACAGTTAACTTCATATAAAGTAGGGGATGTAGTGGATCAGTATTGACCAAATGTAACTTCTGCAAGCAACTATTGTTTACGTATCCATTACCAGGGATCCATTGAGTAGTTACGGACATGACAGATACAAACCAACAGAGAGTTAACGTCTTCTTTTAGTACACTTTTTGCAACAAAAAAAACTTGTAAGACAGTAGCCTAAATAAAGCTAACAGCATGCTGATTTTTTCAATCACTTGGGTGACGTGGTAATTAGCAGTAGGATTAATAACCTTAACCAGATATTAGTTTGCGTAGTTTAAACTCCGGACTTTTCTCTTCAGAACGCCTTCGCACAATGCTAGTGAGTCACTTTTTTTCAGGATAAAGTGCCAGAGCTTGAGGCTGAACCATGTACTTGGTTATGACAATATATTTGATATTCCACCTGGCAGGGTGCCCAGGTAACAAGAAACGAAAGTATGTTTGCAGATCAAGTTTAAATGAGGTCCTGTGAAACAAATTAATAAGTTCCTCGTAAAAATATGGATACCTATAGTAGAGGGGAGAGTTCTGGTTCTTCGTTTTCGATACACTCCGCTTGCGAATCTCCGTCTGACCACCGAGTATCGTGAGCGAATTTTTTCGCCCCCCCCCCCCCCCCCCCCTTTCCTCCACT
>Ga0123355_10021765_pt1 | contig 10268 bp, 1 predicted proteins | sample TergutEmb28metaG_3_FD_89872 | JGI IMG/M metagenome (GOLD analysis project Ga0123355, IMG submission 89872) | Embiratermes neotenicus P1 segment gut microbial communities from Petit-Saut dam, French Guiana - Emb289 P1 | ecosystem: Host-associated > Arthropoda: Insects > Digestive system > Gut ... | reverse complement strand
TTAAAAAAGCAGTTGCTACTTTGCTGATTATGTCAATTATTACTGTCAGTATGATTTACGTTGATGTTTCAGCATCAACGATTCTAATGAGCGGTACAACAACGAACTTACCAAGTAGGCTTACTGATGAAACAATAGGGTTGAGTGTTCTTATAGGGGACGCCTCAGAATATGTGCCGGGAATAGTTTTGGCCGAGGAGCCTCCGCCCGGGGGGTGGGGGCCGCCTGGGTCTCCACCAGGATGGTATCCAATTGGACCTCCAATAGATATGCCAGAAACAGGTTTGTCTGAATATCCAGATTTAGAACCGGATTTAGATTCGTCAGTATGTCCAAACTGTGGCCGCGCTGACTGCCCCTTCTTTACGAACCCTGTACCAATAGATTGGAGACCTCCGACTAGGCCGCCTGCAGTCCTCACATTAGACAACACCGAAGGGGACAACGAAGAAGACGACAGCGAAGAAGACGACAACGAAGGAGACGACAACGAAGAAGACGACAACGAAGGAAACGACAACGAAGAAGACGATTCACAAGATACCGGAGGCACCATCACAGGCGATAATGGAGGTGCTTTGGAGGAAGACCCCTTTGGCCCTCGGGCATTAAACACAATATACGACACTACAACAGCAGTACAAGCTGTCCATAACGCATTTATCAGAATGAGCCCAGAATATCTGGAAACTGGCTTGCTGGAACTGTTCGCAGAACAAGCCATTGGACGTGCCGCAAGCGGGGATGTAAGCGGCAACGTTGTGGTTGTTAGCCAAGCTACAATTGCCCCATTTGAAAATATAGCAATAGATACCCGCGATGCTATATACGGAATGTTGCGTCAAGAGGGCTATGAGCCTTGGAGAGAATTAAGAGCAAATATTTCCTTTGTTACAAATTATCGAGAGATGGAACTTAAGGTAGAACCTTCACCATATCAAGGCGAAGTGCAGCATGTTAATATCCGAACCCCTTATTACGAAGTTACCTTTCCAAAAAACTTTTTTGCATCCGAAGTAGCCGATGACCCTTTAACTGTTAATATTATGGCAGGAAACATACATACGATTAACTTCAGCCGTGAAGTAGAGTTACCATTGATCCTTTCAGTTCAACCATTAGACAGCATCGAACCAGCGTACCAAACCTTGAAGAGTATCGAGGGTGAAACTGCTCACACAAAGTATAATCCAGCTAGTGGTTTGCTCGACACCAGTATAGGTGTTGGCGGCATCTTCACAACAGCGGGAACCGCCCCCGTGAGTTTCGGGGACATACAAGGACTTTCGGAGGAAATGCAAGATGCTATCGATTACCTTGCTAGAAAAAATTTTATACGTGGTACAGGGATAAATCGGTTCAGCCCTGAAAATTCGATTAACCGTGCTGAAATAGCATCCATTACAGTGCGTATGCTAGGCATGTTAGACCCTTCCGCTGGTGGACGTTTCGATGATATGCATCCGAGTAACTGGTTCTATGCGTCTGTAAATTCGGCTTATAATCATGGAATTATGCAGGGAAACGGGCGTTCTTTTTATCCATCATTAATTATAACGCGCAGTCAATTGACATCAGTATCTGCCCGTATATTTCGCAAAACAGGGCTCAGCACCCCATCTAATCCGAATCATCATTTGCTTCGGTTCACTGATAGGAACGATATAGAAAGTTGGAGTGTGGAGGACATAGCATTGGCTACACAACTTGGCATAGTTATTTACAGGACAGACGGGTATTTTCTTCCCAATGCCCACGTGAATAGAGGTGATGCGGCTTTAATGCTGCATCGTATGTACCAAAGGCTCTGTATGAGGTCGATAATAGCCTTGAGATCGTAGAAAATCGGATTAAGTTTAATTCTTTGAACTGTCCTTTGTTATCATAATTTCATTCCAAAACAAAAAAACCATGGATGCCTGCAGGGTATTTTTGGTTTTTTTGTTTCGTTGAAACGAATCTGGCAACTGCAAGAAATAAATCCGTAGTAAAACAGTTTTGACAGGTGTAATACAGTTATGATGTATAATCTCGAGCTGAAAGGTATGCCAATTTATTCAAAATAGTAATCGGAATGAAGGTGATAAGAAGAGCTTCGCAAATGTATCCCTGTTCGTCGTGTTGTTGTTTGTTTTGTCGGCGTACGGAGTAGAACAAGGGAGGATTTAGATTCGTCTAAACGAACGTTGCCAATTGTTGCTTGGGTTGATTCAAATTTAGTTATTTCACTAGTCTTACAGGAGGAGATGTAAATTCATGAAAAATTATTTTATGAAGCGATTCGTGGCCTTTATACTGGGATTAACCTTAGCCTTCTCGATGTTCCCAGCATATATAATGGCATTCGAGCTAGGTTCTGGCGGTGTACTTAGCGATGACGAATTTTTTAGTGCATCGTCGCGGCTGATATCCGAAAACTGGGATGAAGACTTTGTGGAGTCTATTGTCTTTACAGTTAACAATCCCAACATGGTAGTAGATGGGATGCAAGTACCAATTGCCCTTGATGACCGAGCAGCACCCATGCTGATCGAGAGTAGAGCCATGCTTCCTCTTGATGTGTTGGTAGATCTAGCCGGTGGAGACATTCATTTTGACTATGACCAGCAGACCATAAACTTAGACGTTGATGACCAAGTAATAGAGATGGAAGTTGGTTCTACAGAAATGGTTGTAGACGGTATTACTGAATACATAGAGGCTCCATTAGTGGTGGTTAATGACAATGCAATGGTTTACGCAAATGAGTTTGCTGAAAACTTGGGTTTTGAAGCAGATTGGAATCCGAATACCCAAGAGATAACCTTAACTAGAAATTTTCAGACGCGACGGGTTATAGCTCGGACCTCTTCGAATGTGGATTTCAGCGGCTTGGGTGCGACTGAAATTGTGAGAGGCTTGCGCAATATTGTTGTATTGCAGTTCCCAACGATTCATGAGGCAAGGAAAGCATATGAGCAGTTATCAGCAAGTGCGGGAATTGTTTGGGTCGAGCCAGACAAGATCGTGTCTCTTCATTCATCAGTTAATAGCGAACTATATCCAGTAGCTCAATATACCCTCGATACTCCTTTGGACAGCGATGTGGCAGGTATTTCAAGTACCCACAGATCATGGGGTGTTACATGGATAGCGGCTGACAGATACGCCGCGTATTTGGTTGATAGCGGAAGGACAACCGAAGAGATTGTCGTAGCAGTACTGGACACAGGTGTCCATCAAAATCACCCGTTCTTGCAAGATCGCGTCCTTGATACTGGGCGTTGCTTTATTACGGATACATACAATCCATATGATATTAATGGACACGGAACCCACGTTGCTGGTACTGTTGTCGATAGTACACCAGGTTTGAGCAATATTCGGATTCTTCCAGTGAAGGTGTTGGGTAATGATGGAGGTGGTTGTATGCTAGATCTTGGCAATGGAATCATTTGGGCTGCTAGCAGATCAGATGTTTTGAATGCAAGTATCCAAGGGTGGAGTAGCCAGTTTATTCTGGAAGCAGTAGAGTATGCTGTAAACTCACATCATGCTGTTTTTGTTGCCGCTGCTGGAAACTGGGAGATGGATGCTGCGTATATTTCTCCAGCTAATAGCCCCCATGCTATAACTGTGTCTGCAACGGACATAAATGATGCTGCGGCTTATTTCACAAATTGGGGCTCACCACCTGTTGATTTTGGAGCACCAGGTGTGAACATTGATAGTAGCGTTCCTCCCGATGGTTTCGAACACGATGATGGTACCTCCATGGCAGCTCCCCATGTAGCTGGCGCTGTTGCCATGTATCGATTGGTACACCCCGATCTTACCCCATCTCAAATACAAGATAGGATGCGCAGTTATGTATATGTGCCCACTGGTTGGAATTCCAGATATGGCACAGGTATTCTTTACATGGGCTTTGCACTCGATCCTGACATTACGTCAATCACAGCCACTAGTGCTACAGTAATGGCTTTTACAGATCTAGCGGCAGACGGTGTGACGAATCAGCTTGCGGTGTTTGACGTTATTGGTACTAATATTCCAGAGTTATCTGCCGCAGACTTTAGCGTAGATTCAGTGCTTCCAACATGGATTACCGCAGGAACACCAATACTTTCTGACGTAATGTCAACCAGTGCTACACTTACTATTCCATTAACTATAGAAGGAAATAATGGCGGTGCCCGTGGCCCAGAAACTATAACAATTATCAACACGATTACTCCGGCTACTACAGGCTTACTGTCGGTAAATCAGCTTGCACATATACTAGACCCAGGAATTACAATCACAGCCACTGATTCCACAATAATGGCATTTACTGATGTAGCGGCAACCGGCGTGATTAATCAGAATGCGGTATTTGACGTTGAAGTTATGCATCTTACCGATATAACTGCCTCAGACTTTAGCGTGGCAGCAGGGCTTCCAGGATGGATTACCGCAGGAAACTTGTCGCTGTCGGGAGTAACGGCATCAGGCGCGGCTCTTACTGTTGAACTGACAGTAGATGCCAATACTGGTGATGCCCGTGGCCCAGTGACAGTAACAATCAATAACACGATCGACGAAGCTGTTACAGGCACGCTGTCAGTGAATCAGATTGCTTCTCCGGGTACCCCGACGAGACCAGAACCAACTAGACCACCAGAACCAACTAGGCAACCAGAACCAACACCAACTAGGCGACCAGAACCACCGATACAACCAGAACCAACACCAACTAGACAACCAGAACCACCAGTACAACCAGAACCACCGGTACAAACAGAACCAACACCAATTAGATCAAGATCCAGACGGCCGCCTCCTACAAATGTTGTTCCAACGCAAGTGCCTTCACCGACACCATTGCCTACGCCCGTGCCTGATATTGTACCTCCAATAATTGTACCCATACCAAGGCAAGCCTCATCATTCACAACAGTTGACGCATTTCGTAATGTCGCTACATCACTGGCCGATCTTCTTTTTGAACTAGGGCTATTTGTAGGTACTGGAGTTGACGTTACTGGCGCACCTACATTCGAGCTACATCGTCCGCTCAATCGCATGGAAGCGCTGACCTTAGTAATTCGTTTGATGGGTCTGGAAGGAAGAGCACTTGCATTCACCGGCCCGAACCCATTTGGCGATACACCGGACTGGGGCTCAAGTATTGCGGCATTTGCATACAGTGAAGGTATTACTGCAGGTATAGGAGATGGGCTTTTTTCACCAGAACGTATGGTAACATATCAAGAGTTTACAGCGTTCTTGCTAAGAGTTCTTGGATATTCTGAACTGAATGGAGATTTCTTGTTCGAATACGCGCTCGACAAAGCAGTGGATATTGGCTTGTATAGTGAAAGCCAAAGAAATATTCAAGAGAGTGCAGAGCAATTTTTGCGTTCTGATGCGGTGCTAAATATGGTTAATACCTTATTGGCTAATACGAGAGACTCTAATACTAGCTTGATCTATACTCTCGTTGACAATAATGTGATTGGCAGACAAGCGGCCATTCGATTTGTTGCTAATGTTGGAGATATCATACGGTTCTAAATATCGCGCCAGAATTGTTGATCTGCTTTTCAAGCCACTTAAATTTCTTTGAACTGTGGATTGTTATCATAATTCCATTTTAAACAAAAAAACCAAGGGTACCTATAGGGGTATTTTTGGTTTTTTTGTTTCGTTGAAACACGAACCTGACAACTGCTAGAGATAATTTCGTAGTAAAACAGTTTTGACAGATATAATGCTACTATGATGTATAATCTTGAGCTGAAAAGTATGCCAATTGGAGTTGTCAAGATGGTGCGGGCAGGGAGTTCTTGGTGATCAACAAGTTTGATACACTACCAATTGTCTTACAAAATCAATGAGGAGATGGCTATGAAACTAAGGAGAATTAAATCTTCACTGGCTATGGTTTTGGTGTTGAATCTTGTAGTCGGTGGATTCAGTCAGTATGTAGCGGCAGAAAGCGTGCCAAACAACTATCAAGCAGCTTTAGACGTCTCAGAACAAACGGATCACAATATGTTTTTTACAACTGAAAAAAGGGCATCAAGGAGTCTTAACCCCGATGAAGACTTGATACTTTCTATCACAGACACAGGTACAATGGTTGTGAGCAACATACCATCGGATGATACATTTGCATGGCTGAATACAAGTATTCATGAGTATCCGTATGGATCTGGTGCCCCCCGTCATTCTATTGAACACGTTGAACGGAACAATAACGCATCGGTTGAAATGCAGTTACCGCAGGATAATGGAGTATATGTGGTGTTTCTTAATGCCAGAGCTGAACGTGGTGGGCCGGTATTTGAGCAATTCCGCTTAACTATCGCTGTTCGAGATGGAAAACACTACTTTGCCAACCACTCTCTTAGCCCTGGCAGTCCCTTTGCCAGAAGCCTGGAGAGAGTGGTATTGGATCATCTTCTAGAACATGGAGGTAGATCTTACGTGGGAGTTTCTGTGGGTATTGTTATGAATGATGAGGTATTATTTTTTAATTTCGGAGAAACGGAGAGAGGCGGTAATGCTGTAACAGAACATACTATATTTGAAATTGGTTCTATCACAAAGACAGTTACTGGGATTGTTTTAGCGGACTTAGTTAATCAAGGTCTGGTTAGCCTTGACGATAAACTGGAAAAATACGTAGGACATCCAGTTTCGCTAAATGGCGTTGATGTTACTTTGCTTGATTTAGCCACTCATACAAGCGGATTAGGGCGTCTCGGCTTCAACCAATCTGTGCTTGGAGTTTTAGCTGGAGCGCAACTCAATACCATTCCCGGCGAGGCATATCAATACTCAAACTTGGGATTTGCATTATTAGGCCGTGTGATACATGAGGCAACAGGCAAAACCTACGAGGATGCGGCAAGAGAGCTTATTTTTGACAGGCTCGGCATGGCAAATACTATGACAACTTTAACAGAATTAACAGAAGAACAGAAGCGGTTGCTCACCACTCCACACGCCGCCAATGGGGAAATAACAACCCCCTGGATACCAAGTGATGTTTACAGAATAGCAACAGGACATTTGCAAAGTTCTGCATATGATATGACACAGTACATAAGACATAATCTTGGGCAGGGGGATATCGATTTTCGGTTGAAAAGTGCTATGCTAAAGGCTCAAACACTCCAACGAGAACCCATTGATGCAAATGGAAGACCAAGGCCAATAGGCTTGGGATGGAATCGTGAATTAAGTTTGATCGGCCCAAACAGTCGGATTTTCGAACATGGCGGATTAACACGCGGATCTCACAGTTTTATTAGATTTAACCATCAAGTAAACGCCGGAGTTGTTGTTCTTACTAACATCCGGCCACAAGCGCAAGTCACAGTCCAGGCGGAGAGGCTTGCGAATCAGCTTTTGAATGCCATAAGAGACAATAGCATCAGACTCATATCTGAGCCTCAATCTGTTGCTCTTGCACCAGATGACGTAACGATTTTTTGTCATGTTGGCGCAACAGCTGATATCGATGTCACCGTACAAGGCTTGCCCCCTGCACAAATCTTTTGCATTGCATACCCGTATTGCCGAACACAATCAGATTGCTTGGCACGTCCTTCTTATGGTCAGTCAGCAAGCATAACAATCATTGACTTGCCACCCGGAATTGAAGCTTCTGGATATATAGCAACTGATCTGACTGGTTTCGGGTCAAGCAAGCTAAGATTGACCAATGTTGGTGGTACAGAAATAAATGAAGAAACACATGACTTTTTTATTGAAGTGCGTGATTCAGGAGGAAGGACGACTTCACGCTCCAATGTAGCAACGCTTACAGTTACTGATTCTGTGGCTGATATTGCGATTCAGACGCAGCCAACTACGCTATCATATACAGCCGGGCAGACGCTCGACTTGGCAGGGCTTGTGGTCACGCTGACCTTTGAGGACACAACCACCCTGAATGTACCATTTGCCGACTTTGACGCAAAAGGCCTTATGGCTAACCCTGAGCATGGCACTGTGATGGAAATAGACATGCATCACGACCATCCGATAGTCATATCACATGAGAGCGGCTTATCAACATATACCAACAACTTAACAGTTACCTCAGCTCCAAACCCCGTGACCGGCATAGCAATTCAGACCCAGCCAACTACGCTATCTTACACTACTGGGCAGACACTCGACTTGGCAGGGCTTGTGGTCACGCTGACCTTTGAGGACACAACTACACTGAACGTACCATTTTCCGAGTTTGATGCAAACGACCTTACGGCTACCCCCCCGCATGGCACTGTAATGGAAGTAGACACGCATGACAACCTGCCAGTAGTTATATCACATGCAGACGGCCTATCAGCGGATACCAACAACTTGACGGTTACGAATATTCCAGCCTCAACTTATACTGTAACAAGGGTAGCAGATTCAACTGTACCGACTGGCAATATGGCAATCACTCCTGATGGGCCTCAGGAAGCTGGTACAGCCATGACCTTAACGATCACTCCGCCGACAGGACAGCAGATAGTCGACAACTCGATAATAGTTACTGGCGTACCGGACATCACTGTTAACACAACCGGCGCTACATTTCCTATGCCAGAAGGCGGAGGCGAAATAACTGTCAATGCCGTATTCGAAAATATTCCAGCCCAAACTTATATCGTTACAAGGGCAGCAGATTCAACCGTACCGGCTAGCAATATGGCAATCACTCCTGATGGGCCTCAGGAAGCTGGAACAGCCATGACTGTAACGATCACTCCACCAACAGGTCAGCAGATAGTCGATGACTCGATAATAGTTACTGGCGTACCGGACATCACTGTTAACGCAACCGGCGCTACATTCCCGATGCCGGAGGGCGGTGGCGAAATAACTGTCGATGCAGTATTCGAAAATATAACAACCCAGACAGCTCCGAACTTCACGGCCCATCCAGCAAATCAGTCGGCATCAGTGGATCAGGATGTAACCTTTCACGTCGCTGTAAGCGGCAACCCAACACCGACTTTGCAATGGCAAGTATCTATAGATAATGGAAGTACATGGGCTGACATTCCAGGTGAAGTAGACAGCACTTTAGCAATAAATAATGTCACGATGAGCATGGATGGCAACCAATACAGAACTGTTGCAACAAACGATGCTGGGTCAGCAGTATCCAATGCTGCAACATTGGTGGTAACAGCCACTAATGAGGCACCAATGATTATGGGACCAGCAGAGATGACGCTTTCGACAGGATATAGTGCCACAAACTCAACAACTTTCACTATAACTGGTGCACCTGCTCCCATAGTGACTAGAACAGTATACCCAGCTTCGGCTGAATCTGAAATAGCTTGGAACGATTCTCAAAGCTGGTTGGATATTGCAGCTGGTCTAGAGGAAGGAACTTATATCGTAACATTGAGAGCTGCGAATGGTATTGGCATCCCAGCAACTCATACTTTCACACTAACAGTGACAGATGATGATGAAGCTCCAACGATTGATGGGCCAACAGTGATGGCGCTTGCTGTAGGGTACAGTGCCACAAACTCAGTACCTTTCACGATCACTGGTGATCCGACACCCACAGTGACGAGAACAGTATATCCGGCTTCAGCTGAAACAGAAATAACTTGGAACGATTCTCAAAGATGGTTGGATATTGCAACAGGTCTAGAAGAAGGAACTTATATCGTAACATTGAGAGCTGATAATGGTGCTGGCACTCCAGCAACTCATACATTTACGCTAACAGTTACAGAGCAGCCGCCCGTCATAGTGGTAATGGAAGCAGCAGTAATGGGCGTAACTTTAACAGGCGCACCTTCAGGAACAATAATCACTACAAACGCGCCATGGGTAGTAACCCTGCCCGCAGGCTCGAACGTGTCTAATTTAACAAATGAGATGATAACTGTAGCGGCAGCTCCATCAGAAGCGGAGGCTATGGTACAGGTCACAGGCACAGGCGCGACACGGACGATTAACATTCCAGCAGGCGGCACAGTACCTGACAATTGGCTTGCCATGCCAGATGCTGTGAACGTAACTGTAGAGGTTGCATCAGAACCTCCGACACCATCGCCTGAACCGCCGACATCAACGCCTACACCACCAGCTACTACACCAACACCACCTGTTACTACACCAACACCTACGCCACCAGTTGCTACACCTACACCTACATCACCAGTTACTACACCGACACCTACATCACCAGTTGCTACACCTACATCACCAGTTGCTACACCTACATCACCAGTTGCTACACCTACACCTACATCACCAGTTGCTACACCTACGCC
>Ga0123355_10021764_pt1 | contig 10269 bp, 11 predicted proteins | sample TergutEmb28metaG_3_FD_89872 | JGI IMG/M metagenome (GOLD analysis project Ga0123355, IMG submission 89872) | Embiratermes neotenicus P1 segment gut microbial communities from Petit-Saut dam, French Guiana - Emb289 P1 | ecosystem: Host-associated > Arthropoda: Insects > Digestive system > Gut ... | reverse complement strand
CGAGCCATAGGCGAAACAATGGCCGTTAGAATGGTTGCAGGTAACCAAGCGGTTTTAAGAATGCCTCACGAATTTTTATATGGCACAAGAACCCTAACAGCCAACGTTGTGCTAGAGCTAGGCTATGCTTACGGTGAACACAGGGCTGCATTGATAGCCACCGGCGTTGTATTATTTATATTTATCATGTTAATCAACATGCTTTTCTCGCTGCTTAAAAGAAAGGATGGAATTTAGATGATAGCTGGCAAAAAAACTCTTGACTTCATTCTTTTTGTGCTTACATGGATATGTATAGGGCTTACAATAGCAATTTTAGCACTTGTTGTAGGTTATGTGTTAGCTAATGGCCTTGCTTATATTAGACCTTCGCTTTTTGCAACTCAATTTACTATGGAAAATCAATCGCTATTCCCAGCACTTGTAGGAACTCTAATGATCGTAGGCCTATCTCTAACTTTGGCTATACCCCTTGGAGTATTTTCTGCAATATACTTAGTAGAATACGCAAAACGCGGCAGTCGTTTTGTAAAAGTAGTGCGGGTTACTACCGAAACTTTAGCCGGCATCCCCTCTATCGTATATGGGCTATTTGGATTTATTTTTTTTGGAGTGGTTCTTGGCTGGGGTCTTTCTTTGATGTCTGGGGCTTTTACCACATCAATAATGATATTACCCCTAATCATGCGAACCACAGAAGAAAGCCTTAAATCAGTGCCCGATACCTTTCGCGAAGGCTCCTTCGGGCTTGGTGCCGGGCAACTTAGAACAATTGTTAGAATAGTGCTACCTGCCGCCACACCTGGTATTTTAGCAGGGATCATCTTAGCCATAGGGCGTATAGTCGGCGAAACAGCGGCAATAATCTTCACCCTTGGTAATGTAGCAAGAGTGCCAAACAATTTATTTGACACAGGTCGCACCTTGTCGGCACATATGTATGCTTTGGCTAACGAGGGTACTCATCCTGGCGAGGCACATGCAACAGCAGCAGTGCTGTTAATTGTTGTGATATTAATTAATGCACTGTCATCTTGGATTGCGCGATTCATCAAGGCATCATAGGAGGAACTTATGGACAAACTATCTATAAAAGAAGTAAATTTGTGGTACGGTGACTTTCAAGCCTTAAAAGATATTAATATGAACATACCAGCAAATAAGATTACGGCGTTTATCGGCCCTTCTGGCTGCGGAAAATCTACTTTAGTCAGAAGTATAAACCGCATGAATGATTTAGTAGAAGGATGTAAAGTCACTGGAGATATAAGATTGGACGGTAAAAGCATCTATGGCGATAGCGATGTAAACCTGCTTAGAAAGCGCGTTGGCATGGTTTTCCAAAAACCCAACCCCTTTCCTATGAGTGTTTACGATAATATTGCATACGGCCCTCGTACCCACGGCATTAAATCGAAAGCACGACTGGATGAAATAGTTGAGAAAGCTTTAAGAAACGCCGCTATCTGGGAAGAGACAAAAGATAGGCTCAAAAAGAGTGCGCTAAGCCTATCAGGAGGGCAACAACAGCGACTGTGCATAGCCCGCGCATTATCTGTAGAGCCAGAAGTACTGCTGATGGACGAGCCAACATCCGCATTGGACCCTATCTCCACAACAAAGATAGAGGAGTTAGTTTCTGAACTAAAACGTACATACACAGTAGTTATTGTCACTCATAACATGCAGCAAGCCACCAGAATTTCTGATAACACTGGTTTCTTTTTGTTAGGCGAGCTCATTGAATATGGCGATACAGAGCAAATATTTTCTATACCCAAAGACAAACGTTGCGAAGATTATATTACAGGGAGGTTCGGCTAATGCGTAGTAGATTTGACGAGCAATTAGCAAATTTAAACAATTTAATGATAGAAATGGGTGCGCTGATAGAAAAATCTATTACGCTGGCTACACAAGCTTTAGAAACGCAAGATATCAGCTTAGCAAAAAAATCCATCGAACTAGATAATGAAGTAGACCAAAAAGAAAAAGAAATTGAAGCCCTGTGTATGAGGCTGCTTTTACAGCAGCAACCAGTAGCCAGAGACTTGCGACTTATTTCGGCAGCTTTAAAAATGATCACCGATATGGAACGCATTAGCGACCAAGCCGCCGATATATCAGAAATTGTTGTGACCATGGCGAAAGCCCCCTACATACAAAAACCAGAACGCATTCCAAAAATGGCCACCGCCACCGTAAAAATGGTGAGAGATAGTATTGCCGCCTTTGTAACTAAGGACTTACTGCTTGCACAAGATGTAATAAAATGCGATGATATAGTTGATGATCTCTTTGAAGAAGTAAAAGTCACTTTAATTGAATTGATGCGTGCCGATAATGCCAATAGCGAGCAGTGTATTGACTTCCTGATGATATCAAAATATTTTGAGCGCATCGGCGATCATGCTTGTAATATTGCAGAATGGGTAATATATTCGATCACTGGTAAACAGGTTGGAGAAAATTATGTCTAAAATTTTATTGGTGGAAGATGATTTAGATATACGAGACACGGTACTTTACGCTTTACAATCATCTGGGTTTGAGGCTTTAGGTTTTGAAAGCGCAAGCCCTTTTTTTCGTGTGCTTGAAAAAGAGCCTTTGCCGGTATTGATAATATTAGACATTATGCTGCCCGGCGATGACGGCTTATCTATATTAAAGAAACTGCGCCAAAATCCTAACTATAAAACCCTGCCAATTATCATGCTAACAGCCAAAAGCAGCGAGATAGACAAAGTAAAAGGTCTAGATTTAGGCGCAGACGACTATCTAACCAAACCTTTTAGTGTGATGGAGCTTATCGCCCGCATAAAAGCCCTGCTTCGCAGAAGTAAGGCTTTCACTGAAGGAACAAGCGAACTAGAAGAGTATCAAAATATTCATCTTAACCATGCAAGCCGAAAAGTTTCTGTAGATGGCACAGATGTCTTCTTAACTTTTAAAGAATACGAGCTGCTCTACTACTTAATGATTAACAAGGGCATGGTTTTAAAACGAGATAAAATATTAGAAACTATATGGGGATACGATTTTGAAGGCGAAAGCCGAACACTTGATATGCATATAAAATCTTTAAGAAAAAAGCTAGGCACTGCTGGAGAACACATCAAAACTATACGTAATGTCGGTTATAAGCTAGGGGAGTAAAGATGAATGCAAAAACGTATTTATTTTAACTTTTTAGGGTTACTTTTAATTTCAATTATAATTTTGGCTATTTCCTTTAGCCAAATTTTTTTAAATGCTGCAAGAAACCAAGAAATTGCTGCAATTAGAGATAAAACATATCTTATCGCGAATATTCTGAACAATGGTATTTTTGAAAATGATTTAAGCCATACAGAAGGTAGTCGTATTACAATAATTGCACCCGATGGCTTAGTGTTGATTGACAGTCATGCCCATGCAGAAATATTAGAAAATCGCGGAGATCGCGCAGAGTTCATCCAGGCTATGCTTAATGGCAGCGGTGAAGCCACACGTTATTCCACTGTATTTAATAGCGAAACTTATTATTATGCCCTTAGGTTACAAGATGGCTATGTTTTACGCATATCTCGAACCTTAAACAGCTTGGGAGAAGTATTCACGGCTATTTTGCCTGTGCTTATTGCTGTTACAGTAGTGGTTTTATTGTTAGCTCATTTTATTGCCAGAAGATTGACTCACAAAATTGTTAAGCCCTTGCTTGAGATAGATTTAGATAACACTAACAATATTTATGACGAAGATTTTTATGCAGAGCTTTCGCCTTATATCAAAAAGATAAACCGTCAAAAACAAGAATTAGAACAGCAAATCAGTGAACAGCATAAAGCTGAAACCCAGCGGAGAGAATTTTCTGCCAATGTGTCTCATGAACTTAAAACGCCGCTGACAACCATTGCCGCGCTATCCGAGATGATGGCCAGTGGGATGGCTAAAATCGAAGATTTTTCTGATTTTGCATCTAGAATTTCTTCTCAAACAAAACGATTGATCAATATTATAGACGACATAATACGCCTTTCAGAATTTGATGAAAACAAAACCGAGCGGGAATACACTAACTTTGACATATATGAGTTAGCCAAATCTGTAATATGCAACTTAAATGGAAAAGCTACAGAGAAAAATGTAACCATAGATTTAATAGGAAAATCTTTGCAAATGACAGCCAATCTTAGATTAATTGACGAGCTTCTTTATAACTTGATAGACAACGCTATTAAATACAATCAGGAAGACGGCAAGGTCACTGTAGATTTTTATACAGAGCATGATGGCTGTAAAATCTCAGTATCAGATACTGGCATAGGCATCCCTCAAAAGCATCAGGAACGTATTTTTGAGCGTTTTTATCGTGCGGATAAATCTCGTTCAAAAAAAACAGGGGGTACGGGGCTAGGCCTGTCAATTGTGAAACATATTGTAGGGCATCATCATGGGGAAATTGAATTGGAAAGTACAGAAGGTGTAGGGACTACAATTAAGTGCTTTTTTCCGTTATAATAAACAAAACCAAGCCTCGGAGGTAAGCCCAATGAACTTTCTGCCAACCACCCCAGAAGAACTCACAGTCCCTGTAGATTTTATCCTAGTGACAGGTGATGCATATATAGATCATCCATCTTTTGGCGCAAGCATAATCGCGCGATTGCTTGAATCCCACGGCTTTACCGTAGCCATTTTGCCTCAGCCTAATTGGAAAGGTACAAGCGACTTTTCTAAGTTCGGCAGGCCTAATCTTGCTTTTTTAGTGACGGGTGGCAATATAGATTCCATGGTGAGTAACTATTCTGTCTCTTTACACAAGCGTAAGGCAGACGCGTATTCGCCTGGCGGACAATTGGACAAGCGGCCTAACAGAGCCACTATTGTGTACTGCAACAAAATACGCGAAGTTTATAAAGATGTCCCCATAGTGATAGGTGGTATAGAAGCCAGTTTAAGACGGCTTGCCCATTATGATTATTGGGATAACGCCGTAAGACGATCTATTTTGTTGGATTCCTCCGCAGATTTACTAGTGTATGGCATGGGAGAAAACCAAATTATCGAAATTGCAGAGGCTTTAAAAAGTGGATTAGCCGTGCAGCATATCAGCTTCATTCCTGGGACAGTTTTTAGGACTAAAGATATCTCTTTTTTGGATGATCCTATTATGTTGCCTTCTTTTAAATCCATAAAAGAGCCAAGCAAAGAATCTAAAAAAGAATATGCTAAAAGTTTTATGATTCAATACGAAAACACAGACTATTTAACTGCTAAAATTTTAGTGGAGGACTATGGCAGTATGTACATTGTACAAAACCGTCCTGCAAATCCACTCACTACTCAGGAATTGGATAGAGTGTACTCCTTGCCCTACGCCAGAGATTATCATCCTATGTATAAAAAAGACGGCGGTGTGCCAGCCATAGAAGAGGTTAAGTTCAGTATTATCAGCAACAGAGGGTGTTTTGGTAGCTGCAACTTTTGCGCTTTAGGCTTTCATCAAGGCCGTTTTGTACAGGCACGCAGCCACAAATCTATAATTACAGAAGCAGAAAATTTTGTACACGATACAAACTTTAAGGGCTATATTCATGATGTAGGCGGCCCCACCGCCAATTTTAGATCACCTTCTTGTAATAGAAAAGGAGTGTGTAAAAGACGCTGCTTAGTTCCAAGACCATGCAAAAATTTAAAATACGACCATAAAGATTTCTTAAAATTGCTTAGAGCATTAAGGGCAATACCTAAAATAAAAAAAGTTTTTGTCCGCTCAGGCATACGTTATGACTATCTGCTGCACGACCCTAATGGAGGAGAATTTTTGCAAGAGCTATGTGCTCATCATGTTAGTGGAAGGCTAAAAGTAGCACCAGAGCATGTTTCAGAAGATGTACTAGAAAAAATGGGTAAACCTAGTTTCGATGAATATAAAAAGTTTGCTAAAAAATTTGAAGATACAAACAAAAAACTGAAAAAAGATCAATATCTAGTTCCGTATTTAATGTCTAGCCATCCAGGCTGTGATCTTAAAGATGCCATAAAATTGGCAGAATGGCTGCAAAGCGTTGGCCATATGCCAGAGCAAGTTCAGGATTTTTATCCAACCCCAAGCACTCTATCCACCTGTATGTACTACACGGGCTTAGATCCTCGTACGATGAAAAAAATTTATGTACCTAAAACGCAAAAAGAAAAGGCTATGCAAAGAGCTCTAATGCAGTACAGGTTGCCAGTGAATTATAGGATAGTAAAAAAGGCTTTAATACAGGCTGGAAGAAAAGATTTGATAGGGCATGATCCTAAAGCTTTATTGAGGCCAATTAAAAGACCTGTAAAGAGTGGAGATAAAGTAACCAGACCTAGAAATAATATTCACAAAGGCAAAAAACATTGATTTGACAAGCTTTGAAAGCCTTTGGCAAAAGGATCTTCTACGAGTTGTAGCAGAACCGCTTTTAACCAAATCATCGCTTGCATAACCGATTATTTTTTTTCATACTTTTTTATCACTTCTGTGATAGAATATAGATAAAATGGAAGGAGCATTTCATATGACATTTGACTATAACACCAACGGCGTATGCTCTCAACGCATACAAATTGAAATTGAAAACGATCTAATTAAAAAGGTAGTTTTTATTGGGGGTTGCAACGGCAATCTTAAAGGTATAGGAAACTTACTTGTAGGTATGGAGCCAGAGGAAGCTATAAGCCGTCTTTCTGGTATTAAATGTGGAACAAGAGCCACATCATGCCCAGATCAATTGGCTAAGGCGTTGGCAACTGTTGAAAGCAATAAAAAATCCCAAGCCTAATGACATTGCTTTGCGCGCGCATAAGGTTAAAATGGCTTGCGATTAAATCTTCGTGAATAGGCGGAAGCAGCCGCTTTCTTATTTCTAAAGCCTGACTAAACAAGCGAATAGCCTCTCTATGAGAAAGCAAAACGGCAAGGTTTGTAAGGCCAGATGCCATAAGCAACTCCATTTGAGGGTACATTTTTGCACAGCGGATAAATTCTTTATAAAGGCTTATTGCACGTCTTATATGCCCTGCGACACTTGCTGCCACCGCTACGTTATACATGTCCCGGGCATAAGCTGGGCTGTTTATAGTATTCTCTCGTACATGGGCGCGCAATAAAGCCTCTCCTATACGAGCTGCAGATGCAAAATCTTTTTTGTTATATTGAAAAGTCAAACGCTTTCGTAAGCGATCTTTTTTTGTGTATTTGGAATATCCGGACATATCAAAATCCTTTCGCATAAGTATATAAATCATACCACAGAGGTGAGAGATGAACAATAAAAAGCTTTTTCTTTTAGATATGGACGGCACCATTTATTTGGGTAACCGTCTTTTCGATTTTAGTTTAGCATTTTTTGAACAAATAAGAAAAATGGGTGCGCGTTATATGTTCCTTACAAATAACAGCTCTAAAAGTTTGGATTTGTATTTGGACAAGCTTACATCTATGGGAATTCCGGCTACAGCTGATGACTTGATTACATCTACCCACGCCACTGCTAAGCATCTTTTAAGCAAGTATGGTAATAAGCCTGTGTATGCATCTGGCACAAAGGCCTTTGTTAAAGAGCTTTCTAACTTGGGAGTAAATATCACAAATAGCCTGGATGCAGAAGTTTTGGTCATGGGCTTTGATACAGAGTTAAGCTTTCAGAAGTTAGAAGATATGTGCATACTTTTAGGCAAAGGCGTAGACTACGTAGCCACCAACCCCGATTGGACATGCCCTACAGAATACGGCTATGTACCGGATTGCGGCTCTGTAGCGTGGATGCTTAACAAGGCTTGTGGACGCGAACCTCTTTTTATTGGCAAGCCAATGGCTTCAATGGTAGAAATGGCCCTGGAACGATCTGGCGCAAGTAAAGAAGAAACGATCATCATCGGAGATCGTCTATACACAGATGTAGCCTGTGGCTTAGCTGCAGGGGTAGATGCCGCCTTAGTACTGAGCGGAGAAAGTACAGAAGAGGATTTAAAAATCAGCCCTCATAAACCAAATTATGTGTTTAAAGATTTGGGAGAGCTATTGGAGCTTTTGAAATGAAGATTAAAGTAGAACCAGATATTGGAGATAGAAAAATGAGAGTTGATATCGGACCAGGGCTTAATGTGTCAGAAATTTTAAAGGATTTTCCAAAAAAATTTTTGATTGTCGGAGACAAAAACACCCTAGCAGCGGCTAATTTGCAGTTGGATAAGGATATCCACTGCTACGAAAACTGTACAGAAGCTAATATCAAGCAAGTTGACGCACTTGAAATCCTACTGAAAAATTACGATGGCGTATTGGCTGTTGGCAGTGGCTCTATTTGTGATATTTGCCGCTTAGCTTCTTTTAACGCAAAAAAAGAATTTGCAGTGTTTGCAACTGCACCGTCGATGGATGGCTATGCTTCGGGCTCTGCCCCTATTATTTTTGGCAATTTTAAAAAGAGTGTGCCTGCCCATGCGCCCAGTGTGATCATTGGCGATACGGATATTTTATCTGCAGCACCCGAACCTCTTAAAGCGGCGGGCTTTGGCGATATTATTGCTAAATATGTTGCTTTAGTAGATTGGCAAATTGCTGATCTTATCTCGGATAATCCTGAAGAGGCTTACGATTTGGAAGCTGCTGCATTAGTAAAAGCCGCATTGGAGAAATCTATCGCCAATCCAAGTTCCTCTCAGGCTATGATGGAGGCACTTGTGCAATCAGGCATTGCTATGGCTATGGTTAAACATACGCGCCCTGCATCTGGTGCAGAACATCTGCTTGCACATTTTTGGGAGATTAAGAAAATCGAAAAAGGCGAGCCAGTGGCTTTTCACGGAGCAAAGGCCGGGGTTGGTACTTTAATGATAACGCAACTTTACCATAATATAGCTGCAGGGAAATATGGCGAGCCAAACTTTCAAGAAGATGCACCAAACTGGGAAGCCATTTACAAAGTTTATGGCGAAGCCTTTAAAAACGATTTAGAGAGCGTAAATAAGCCATCTATTTTAGAAACTACAAGCTTCGAAACCCTAAAACGAAAATGGCCAGAAATTGTCCGATTAATACAAAAAGAGTTGCCCTCTTATGAAAAATTTTTAAACCTTATGCAACAAGCCAAATGTATCACCAAGATAGAGGGTATAGATATAGACCGTCAACTGGCCTTGGATGCCATAAAGTTTCATCCGTACATGAGGCACCGTATAAATTTAACAAGGCTTATTCCTATGCTTGGGTTTAGGCCAAATTATGAGGAGATTGTAGATGAACACTGCTAGGGTGGAAGAAATTTTTTCTAAAAACGCGGCATATCAGAAATTTGAAGTGTTAAAAAGCAATCGCAACAAGCGGCATAGGCATGGGGAATTTATTGTAGAAGGTGTCAGAAACATTAATGAGGCCGTAAAAAATGGCTGGCAAGTAAAATCGTTTATATATTCGCGCAAGCGGCAATTATCTCGCTGGGCGCAAGATTTATTACCCCTTGCATCAGAAAAAAATTTTGCATTAACAGATACCCTGATAGCAGAGTTGAGCGATAGAGATGAAACATCAGAACTATTGGCAGTTTTGGGAATGGAGCAACCCCCCTTACCGAAATTAGGCAAAAACCCTGCAATCGTGCTTTTTGACAGGCCATCTAACAAAGGCAACTTAGGCGCTATATTAAGATCCAGCGATGCCATGGGCATAGACCAGCTTATAATAACAGGCCGAAGCGTGGATATCTATGATTCTGAAGTTATACAGGCAAGCATGGGGTCTTTTTTTAAGCTACCGTTTTTGCAATTATCAGACAGGCAAGAGATAGAGGCTTATATAGATGGTCTACGACAGCAATATCCAAATCTATTAATTGTCGGCACACAGGAAGATACCGGACGTGCAATATACGAGATAGACTTGTGCAAACCAGTTTTGTTGATGCTTGGCAACGAGAAAGATGGCTTAAACCATCATTTGCAAGGGTTGTGCGGTGTTTTAGCAGAAATCCCTATGGGCATAAACAGAGCCGCAAGCTCTTTGAACGTAAGCTGTGCGGCTACTGTGGTTTTTTATGAGATGTGTCGGCAGCGCGGATTAGAGTGATAATTCAGCAACATTTATTATGTTACTATCTCTCAGTGGTATGCTAAAAAAATAAGACCTAATCGCTGGAATAAATCTTATTGTGCAATCAAAAATGATTCTGATAAAAGCGTTCAAAGCTAGTGTTTATACGATATTTTTGATTTATCGATATTTTTATGATAGAATACGCATATAATTATTTG
>Ga0123355_10021763_pt1 | contig 10269 bp, 7 predicted proteins | sample TergutEmb28metaG_3_FD_89872 | JGI IMG/M metagenome (GOLD analysis project Ga0123355, IMG submission 89872) | Embiratermes neotenicus P1 segment gut microbial communities from Petit-Saut dam, French Guiana - Emb289 P1 | ecosystem: Host-associated > Arthropoda: Insects > Digestive system > Gut ... | reverse complement strand
CTGAAGGGCGCCGACGTGGCGCTGGTGATCGGGGTGCCGCTCGACTTCCGGCTCGGCTTCGGGGCCGCGTTCGCCGATGACGCGGAGCTGATCGTGATCGACGTCGCCGAGGCCGACCGCCCGCAGCCGAGGGCTCTTGGATTTGAGCTGTATGGCGCGCTGCCGGCGACGCTCGAGGGGCTCGCCGGCCTGGCCGATGGCGGCGTTGGCGTGGACGAGCGCCGGGCGTGGGTCGCCTCGCTGGCCGAGATCGAGTCCTCGGCGCGGGCCGACGAGGCCGACGGGTTGGCCGACGAACGTTCGCCGCTGCACCCAATGCGCGTCTACGGCGAGCTTCGCGGCCTGCTCGACCGCGACGCGATCGTGATCGGCGACGGCGGCGACTTCGTCTCCTTCGCGGGCCGCCTGGTCGACTCGTTCGAGCCCGGCTGCTGGTTGGATCCGGGTCCGTTCGGCTGCCTCGGGTCGGGTCCCGGGTACGCGCTGGCCGCCAAGCTCGCCTACCCCGACCGCCAGGTCGTGTTGCTGCAGGGGGACGGGGCGTTCGGGTTCGCGGGGGTCGACTTCGAGACGCTGGCCCGGCACGGCGTATCGGTCGTCTCGATCGTCGGCAACAATGGGATCTGGGCGCTCGAGAAGCACCCGATGGAGTTCCTCTACGGGTACTCGGTCGCGGCCGACCTGGTTCCCGAGACCCGCTACGACCGGATCGTCGAGGTCCTCGGCGGTCACGGCGAGCTAGTGCGCGAGCCGGGGGAGCTGCGGGGCGCGTTGGAGCGGGCGCTGGCGTCCGACGGCCCGTCGCTGGTGAACGTGCTGACGGATCCGTCTGTCGCGTACCCGCGGCGGGCGAACCTGGCCTAAGGCCCTATCTCAATAGGTGTGCACGCCCGGTTACGACATATGACCTTCGCGATACCTCGTCCTCGGGGGTTCGACGTGGCGCTGCCACGCCTTCACCCCCTGCGTCCTTGTCTCGCTCGGTCCTCTGTCGCCCCGGTCGCACCCCCCTGTTGAGATAGGACCTGAGCGCGAGCGCGGCCCGCCTGAATCAGCAGTCGTGGCAGTCGTGGCTCGGCGATCGCGGGACGTCGAGGGTCGGGTTGCGGCCGAAAAAGCCTGTGGGCATGAACTCGAATCCGCAGCGTGCCACCGGCATCACCGGCCAGTCCTCGGGACGCGGGAAGTGAGTCGGGCCGAAGGTGTGCCACAGCACGATGTCGGCGCCGTCGATGTCGCGGTCGGCGGCCGCGTACACGGGCAGACCCGCGCCCCCGGGATGCTGGTTGACGAAATCTCCGGCCGGGTAACGCTCGGCGTGGTCATAGCGCGTGACCCAGAGCTGCCGTGTCGCGAAGCCAGCGCGCTGGGCGAGGGGGCTTTGGGGATCGGCGATCAGGGTCGGGGCCTGCTGCGGGTAGAGCGTCCACGCGACCGGTTCATCGAAGCGGTTGCGCCTGCCGGTGTTGATCACGCGCCATGTCCGGCCACGGGTCGCGTCGGCGAGCCGGGCGCCCTCGGATTCGCGTGTCACGCGGGTGATGGTGCGGGTGATCGCGTTACCCCAGGGGTTCTCAGGACCGACCGGAAGCCCGTGGACGTCGATCTCTTCGACGGCGTTCTCCAAGCCGTCGACCATCATGTCGAGACGCGCGCTGAACAGGTGCTGGTGCCCAGGGGCCCCAAGCCCCGGGGCGACCTCGGTCGCGTACGGATAGTCCTTGCCCCGGTAGCCCGAGGTGAACAGCACCCCGGTGAGCTTGATCTCGAGCTCGATCTTCCCGTCCAGGTAGAGATACCAGTAGAAGCCGTAGTCGTAGTTGCCGATCGTCGCGAAGCACGAGATCACCAGCCGGCGCTGGCGGCGCGTCTCACTGGACCCGTTGAACATGTCAGTGTGCTTCCAGAGCACGCCGTGGTCCTCTTCGTGGATGCAGATCGCGTTGCGGATCTGCGCTGGAACCCCGTCGTCGTCGGGGATGGTTGCATCGAGATAGGCGATCTGGCCGAGGCAGTCGCAGCCGAGCTCGAGCGAGTTGACGAATTTCCCGACGAGGTACTCGCCGGCGTCGAAGTAGTTCTGCCAGTACCGAAACGGGGCGGGGTCTCCGTAGGGAACGACCATCTCCGGCACCGACGCGCGGTAGATGACGGGCCGCCGTTCGCCTGCGTCGTCCAGGCTGATCTGATGAAGCACGAGTCCCTCGCGCGCGTCAAAGCCGATCCGCAGCGACCAGCCCTCCCATTCGAGCGAGTTCCCGTCGAGCGTGAAGCTGACGCCCTCAGGCTGTGTGATTTCGATCGGGCGCAGCGAGGCGCGCTCCGGGCCACGGATGGCCGGATCGGTGTAGTCACCGGACTCGGCCGGCACCGCCATATCGAGTTCGTCGAGCAGCGTCAGAACACGGCCCTCGACAAGGTCCACGTAGGCGGCGACTCCGTCAACCGGATGCGCCCAGGCCAGGTCTTCCGGGGACTCGTGCAAGAACGCGAGCACGCGTACGATCCTGCGGCCAGACTCGCCCTCGAGCTCGTAGTTGCCTGCGGTCAGGGGGCACGCCCGGATCTTGGTGATGTCGGTCAACCCGCGCCGCGCCATCGCCCGTCTCCAGCCCTCGTCGGCGTGCACGATCTGTTCAGCGCGCTCGAACTCGATGTTCAGGATCGGAAACTGCCCTTCGCGCACCGGCTCGATGACGCGGCTCTTGACCACCTCGTCACCGGTGACCGATACGACCACGTCGGTCAGCGCTCCGGAGACGATGTCGACCAGCAGTGCGCGGAGCCGGCGCTCGGGCGTGGCGCCATCGCGGTGTGCGAGCACCTCGGCTTTGGGCGGCTCCTCGAGTCCGTAGTAGCTGAACTTGACGGTCGATGTCAGCACGCCCGCTCGCTCCAGGATCCGCCGTCCAGCCTCGTATTCCGCGGGGGTGGCCGGGTCCAGCGGGTGGCCGGCTCCAGCGGCGCTCGCTCGTATGCCGGTGTTTGTCGCAGTCATGCTGTGGCCTCCAGATCCAGGGGCGAGACCCGGGCGGTCTCAGTACGGATACTGCACGGGACCGTCTGCGACCGTCAGCCATCGCAGCTCGGTGAACTCCCAAAGGTTGCTGTCGCCGCCGGATCTTCCGCCGAGTCCGGAGCTTCCCAAGCCGCCGAACGGCGCCAGCGCCTCGTCCTGCGGCGTCGCGTCGTTGACATGGACCATTCCAGATCGCAGCCGCCTGGCCACCCGCATCCCCCGGTCCGGGTCCGCGGTCAGCACCGAGCAAACGAGGCCATACTCGGTGTCGTTGGCGGCGGCGACCGCCTCCTCGTCGTCAGCGACGACCAGCACGGGCGCGATCGGCGCGAAGATCTCCTCTCGCCACAGGGCCATCTTGGGGGTGACATCGACGACGACGGTGGGGGCGAAGAACGGCCGCGCGGCCTGGCCATTGGTCACCACGCGCGCGCCCGCGGAGATCGCCTCGTCCAGCAGCCGGCTCGCGCGCCTGTGTTGGGCATCGTTGATCATCGGCCCGAGTCCGACGGCTTCGGTGAGCGTGTTGCCGAGCGTGATCGCGTCCGCCCGCCGAGCGAGTGCATCGACGAAGCCGTCAGCGACGGCGCCCGCGACTATGTGCCTGCCGGCCGTGATGCAGGTCTGTCCCTGATAGTGAAAGCTTGACCAGGCGGCGATCATCGACGCCTGGTCAAGATCGGCGTCGTCGAGCACGAGCAGGGCGTTGTTGCCGCCCAGCTCGAGCGACACCTTCTTGAGGAGCTGGCCGGCTCTTTCGGCGATGATGCGCCCGACCCGGGTCGAGCCGGTGAAATGAATCATCGAGACGCCTGGGTGCTCGACGATCGCCTCGCCGACCTCGACGTCTCCCGGAACCACTTGGAGCAGGCCGTGGGGCGCTCCGGCGGCGGCGAACGCCTCCGCCAGCGCGATCCCGCCGCTCATCGGCGTCTCCGGCGACGGCTTCAGAACGACCGCGTTACCCAGCGCGAGCGCGGGCGCGATCACCCTCATCGCCAGCACCACCGGGAAGTTCCATGGCGTGAGTACGCCCACGACGCCGACCGGCACACGTTCGGCGAGCGACAGGCGGCCGGCGTGTGAGGACTGCAGGACCTCGCCCATCGGCCTCGCGGCGAGCGCTGCCGCCTCGATCAGCTCGCTCTGGGCGGCGCCGATCTCGTAGTCGGCCTTGCCGCCGATGCAGCCGGTCTCACGCATGATCAGCTCCCGGAGCTGGTCTGTCCGCGCCCTGATCTCGGCAGCCACGGCACGCAGCAGCGCGGCACGCTCGGAATACGGGGACTGCACCCACTCCGCCTGCGCGGCGACGGCGCTGGTCACCGCCCGGCGGACATCATCTGAGGTGGCGAGCCCAACGCTCGCGAATACCTCGCCGGTCGCCTTGTCGCGCACGTCGATAACGCCCCCGCCCGCCGCCTGGCAGAACTCGCCGTCGATGAACAGTGCCGGATCCCGCTCCAATGTCGCCACTACGACCTCCTCCGATTGCCGGGAAAGCGCTTTCCGTAGGCTACCCCAGCCCGCCTACTGATGCAATCGGGCCCGGCGCCAGGATCGTGCTCTCGCGCAGGACCACCTCACCGGGGATCGGTAGGAACCGCGGGGACTCATCGCGCTTCTGCTCGAGCGCCAGTCGCCCCGCGATCTCGCCCATCGCGGTGAGCGGAAGCCTGACGGTCGTCAGCCGCGGCCAGACATCGCGCAGGGTGTTGATGTCATCGAAGCCCGCCACGGCAACGTCGCCGGGCACGCTCAGCCCGGCGGCGCGCAGACGGGCCAGCGCGCCAACCGCCATCACGTCGTTTACCGCGAACAGGCAGCGTGGCAGCGGCGAGTTGCGCGCCAGCAGCGTGCTGACCGCCTCATAACCACCGTCGCGGGTGAATTCACCGGTTATGACGACGCCGGCCTCGAGTCTCAGGCCGGCCGTTTCAAGCCCGGCCCGGAAGCCGCGCAGGCGGTCCTGCGCGGTGCGCAGATGCGGCGGGCCGGCCAGCACCGCGAAGCTGCGGTGGCCCGCTGCCACCAACGCCGCCGCGAGCGCCCGCGCGCCGCCCTCATTCTCGGGGGCGACGGTGTCAATCCCTGTCACCGGCTGGCCGATACAGACGGCGCGCCCGCCAGCTTGCTGGAAGACCTCGAGCTCGTCACTCAACGCCCGGTCGCCGACGTCGTCATCGCTGCGGCTACCGGCGAGGATCACCGCACGCGCCTGCATCGAACGCATCAGCGTCACATACGCGTGCTCGCGACGCACATCGCCATAGGCGTTCCCGATCGACACCACCGCGGCGTGCCGGTCGGCCTGCCTCACCACCGAAGTGGCGATCGTCGAGAAATATGGGTCGGAGATGTCGTGGACGAGCACGCCGACAATGTCGCTATGGCCGGTCGCGACGGTGCGCGCCGGCAGGTTCGTGCGGTAGCCGAGGTCAGCCGCCGCGTGCCTGACCCGCTCGGTCAGCTCGTCGCTGACGCGGCGCGAGCCGTTGCCCAGCACGCGCGACGCCGTGGCCAGCGAGACTCCGGCGCGATCGGCGATGTCCTGGAGGTTTGCACCCCGTGAGCGCCGGTCGCGGTCAGGCGGTCTGCGTGTCACGTCGCCAGCATAGAGTTCAGTCGCGGCCGTGGAAGCGGCGCCTTGACCGCGCGCCGAGGCCGACGGTAAGCTGGGTCGGAAAGCGCTTTCCCGAACCCAGGGGTGGAAGCATGTCGCAGACCGTTATCAAGGTGGCGCTCAACGGGGTCACCGGACGCATGGGCTATCGCCAGCACCTGGTTCGCTCGATCCTCGCGATCCGCGAACAGGGAGGCGTGGTCCTGACCGACGGAACCAGGCTGGTGCCTGAGCCGATCCTGGTCGGGCGCAGCGCCGAGCGTCTGGAGCCGATCGCGCGGCGCCACGGGATCGGCTGCTGGACGACGGATCTTGAGAGCGTGCTCGCCGACCCCGAGGTGGAGATCTACTTTGACTCGCAGGTGACCAGCGCCCGTGTGCCTGCGCTCACCAGGGCGATCGCGGCCGGCAAGCACGTCTACACGGAGAAGCCGACCGCCGACTCCCTGTCGGCCGCGCTCGGTCTGGCTCGGGCCGCGGCCGCCGCCGGCGTCGTCAACGGCGTCGTCCAGGACAAGCTGTTCCTGCCCGGGATCATCAAGCTGCGGCGGTTGATCCAGACCGGCTTCTTTGGCCGAATCCTCTCGGTGCGGCTTGAATTCGGCTATTGGGTGTTCGATGGCGAACATGTGCCGGCCCAGCGCCCCTCCTGGAACTACCGCGCGCAGGACGGTGGTGGCATCGCTCTCGACATGGTGCCGCACTGGCGCTACCTGCTCGAGGACCTGTTCGGTCCGGTGACGGCCCTGTATGCGTGCCGGAGAACCCACATCCCTGTCCGGTGGGACGAGCGCGGCGCGCGCTATGACGCGACGGCCGACGACGGTTGCTACGCGATCGCCGAGCTGGAGGGCGGCGTGGTGGCGTCGCTGAACTCGTCCTGGTCGGTCCGAGTCAACCGGCGGGAGCTCCTGGAGATTCAGGTCGACGGGACGGTCGGCAGCGCCGTCGCGGGGCTGCGCGAGTGTGCGGCCCAGCCAGCCGCGGTCACTCCGATGCCGGTCTGGAACCCTGACCTGCCCGACGCCAACGACTACCGGTCCCAATGGGCCGATGTGCCGGAGATCGGCAGCGTCGACAACGCCTTCAAGACCCAATGGGAGTCGTTCCTGGCCCACGTTGCCGAACGCCGCCCGTTCCCGTGGGACCTGATGGAGGGCGCGAAGGGAGTTCAGCTCGCCGAGCTCGCGCAGCGGTCCTCCGTCGCCGGACAGCGCCTGCTCGTCCCGGCCATCACCGTGCCTGAGCCGGCGCTCGTCGGATGAGCCCGGCCCTGACGCTTCCCGGGCGCGCGCGGCCGCTGACGGTGGAGCGCCCGCCGTGGCCGGCCGCGCATCGGCCGGCCACCACACGCCGGGCCTACGCCGCTGCTCACGTCGCTGCACGGTCCGGCGGGGAGATCGACTGGGAGTCGACGCTGGCCTTCCGAGAGTATCTGTGGTCGCACGGATTCGGGGTCGCGGAGGCGATGGACACCGCCCAGCGGGGGATGGGACTCACGTGGGAGCAGGCGCGAGAGCTGATCGAGCGCAGCGCGGCCCGGGCAGCTGAGACGGGCGGCCTGCTGGTCTGCGGTGCTGGCACGGACCAGCTGTCCGCCGGGGCCAGCCTGTCCCAGGTCAGCGCGGCCTACGAGGAGCAGATCACGGCCGTCGAGGCGACGGGCGCAACGGCCGTGGTGATGGCGAGCCGAGCGCTCGCTGGAGCAGCCCGGTCCGCTCAGGACTTTCGGGATGTCTATCGGCACCTGCTCGGCGGGGTCAGGCGTCCCGTGATCCTGCACTGGCTCGGCGAGATGTTCGATCCGGCGCTGGCCGGCTACTGGGGCGCAGACTCGTTCGAGCGGGCCGCGGCAACAGTGCTCGAGATCATCGCCGATGCCGGCGCCAAGGTCGACGGGATCAAGCTCTCGTTGTTGGACGCCGACAAGGAGATCTGGCTCCGGCGCCGGCTCCCGCACGGCGTCCGGATGTACACCGGCGACGACTTCGGCTACGCCGAGCTGATCGAGGGCGATGATCAGGGCCACAGCGACGCGCTGCTCGGCGCGCTGGCGGCAATAACGGCGCCGGCGGCCGAGGCCCTGGCGGCGCTGGATGAGGGAGACATCGCCCGCTACCGCTCGCTGATCGAACCGACGCTGCCGCTCTCTCGGACGCTGTTCGAGGCGCCGACCTATCGGTACAAGGCCGGAATCGCCTTCATCGGGTGGCTCAACGGCCTGCAGCCCGAGTTCGCGATGGTCGGCGGCTTCGAGCGCCAGCGCTCCGACGAGCATCTGCTCAGGGTCTTCGAGCTCGCAGCGGGCTGCGGGGCGCTGATCGAGCCTGAGCTCGCGGTCGAGCGGATGTCGCAAAGACTTGGGACACGGTCAGCCGCATGACCGTCGGACCTGAGCGGCTGTCGCTCAACGCGGCGACCGTCAAGCGTCTGAGCCTGGGTGACAGCGTCGATCTCTGTCAACGGCATGGGATCGGTGGCATCGGGATCTGGCGTGAGCAGATCCACGAGATAGGGGTCGGCGAGGCCGCGGCGGTCGTCCGTGACTCCGGGTTACAGGTCTCGAGCGTCTGTCGCGGCGGTTTCTTCACGGCCGGCCCTGGCGATTGGGATCGGATGCTGGCGGATAACCGAGCGGCGATCGACGAGACCGCCGCAGTCGGCGCTGACGTGCTCGTGCTGGTGTGCGGCGGCCTCGTGACCGGCAGCCGGAGCTTGCCGCACGCTCGCGAGCTCATCGCCGAGGCGATCGCGGAGCTCGCGCCCGTCGCTGCCGCTGCACGAGTGCGGCTCGGGATTGAGCCGCTGCACCCGATGTTCTGCGCCGACCGCTGCGCGATCTCCCGCCTCGGGCAGGCGCTGGAGCTTGCAAAACGGTTTCCAGCTGAGACCGTGGGCGTCGTCATCGACGCGTACCACGTCTGGTGGGACGACGCTGTGCTCGATCAGATCGCGCGGGCCGCCGGGCGGATCTTCAGCTACCAGGTGTGCGATTGGACGCTGCCGCTTCCCGCCGATGTACTGCTTGGCCGCGGTCACATCGGCGACGGATGCATCGAGTTCGACCCGCTCACCCACGCAGTCGAGGCCGCTGGCTACGAGGGCATGATCGAGGTCGAGATCTTCAACGAGGCGGTCTGGGCGGCCCCGCCGGATGCGACGGCGCGCGCCGTGCGCGAGCGGTTCGACGCCCACATCGTCAGCCGATGAGCGGATCCGCTCAGACCGGTCGACCGGCCGGCACCGCCTCTGAGCTGGCGAGGACGTCCGCGAGGGCCGCATCGGCGGCAAGCTGTGCCGCGCCCTTGATGGTGGCGTCCGACCCGAGCGCGCCAGAGCGGATCTCCGTCTCCCAGGTGAGACGGCGAATCGTCTCGCGGACGCTGTCGACCAACAGTGGATTCTGGCCCACGCCGCCGCCGAGGACCAGCAGGCCGGGGTCGAGGATGGCGACGACCGCCGCCGCCATCTCGCCGACCTCCTGGGCGTGCGTCCGCACCAGCACCTGCATGTTCTCGTCGCCAGCCTCGGCTGCCGAGAAGATCTCGGCAGCATCGGACATCCGCCGGCCGGACGGCAGCAGCCGAGCCCGCGCGACGAGGTCGTCTGCGCCCAGTCGCTGCTCGAGCCCCAGGCGTCGGGGGCGCAGGTCAGCGCTCCACGGGAACGGAAGGCTCGACACCTCACCGGCGCCTCCCAGGCCGCCGCGGAGCAGGCGCCCCTCATTGACGATGCCCAGGCCGATCCGCACGCCGACCTGTAGAAAGGCGAACGTCTCGGCGCCGGCGGCGCTGCCCCACCGGCCCTCGGCGATAGCCGCGCAATTGACGTTGTTCTCGATGTCGATCGCGATGGGATCGTCCCGACCGAGCGACCGGATACAGTCGGCCACCGGCGCCAACTCGGCCGGTACCGGATCGTCGATGCTGACCTTGATCGGCGCCGCGATCACGCACCGTAGGAGCCGCGAGCGGGAGCCGATCTTCCGCGCGATCGCCGGCATCAGCTGCTCGGCGGCGGCGGTCGCCTCCGGGCTCACATCCGCGTCGGGCGGCGGCACCGGCGTCTGCATGTCGGCCAGCGGGCGTCCGTCGATCGTCACTGCCTGAACTCGTACCCGGGTCCGGCCGAGGTCCACGGCGATGGCATACCCGGCGGACTCGGCCACCTGATAGACGGAGGCCGGCCGCCCGAGGCTCCCCTGGACCGTCGTGGACTCTGACACCAGCCCCGCGGCCGAGAGATGCCTCATCGCGGCAGAGAGCGTCGCTTTGGACAGTCCGAGGCGGTCACCCAGCTCCAATCTGGTCGTCAGGTGCGCATCGACTATCGCTCGCAGGATCATCCGCTCGGTGTCGTTGAGGTGAACGGAAGCGGTGGCGCTGTCCAGGGGGCCCGTGGCGGCCGAGTTATCGCGTCCCCCGTTCGGCCTCCTGTTGTTGCTCGATGTGGAGGTCAACAGGGCGACTCTACCCGCGTGACGGCGGCGGCCTTGTCTAGGTGATCGCGTCGCCGCTCACAGGAACGAAGCAATGAGCCCGACGAAGGTCGGGGACGAAGCGGACGTTCTCGCCCGTCCTCATTGCGACGCGGGCTCCGAGGCGCGCGACCCACGAGTTCTTGCCGG
>Ga0123355_10021762_pt1 | contig 10269 bp, 5 predicted proteins | sample TergutEmb28metaG_3_FD_89872 | JGI IMG/M metagenome (GOLD analysis project Ga0123355, IMG submission 89872) | Embiratermes neotenicus P1 segment gut microbial communities from Petit-Saut dam, French Guiana - Emb289 P1 | ecosystem: Host-associated > Arthropoda: Insects > Digestive system > Gut ... | reverse complement strand
GCCGGAATTATTTTTTTAGTTTTAGCACACCCTGTATATAAAATGTGAATAATACGGGAACCAAATACGTTATATTTATGAAACAAACTGCATTTTGAAGAGGAAAAAACGGAGAGTATATACGATGTTTAAAATTTTCAGTACCTATAATTGTTGAATAAATATATAAAATACAACATTTAGAGGTTAGCGGTGCGGTACGACCACTATAGTCGTCGTTAGGCGTCAAAGGGTTAATATTCCTTGTGTTGCCACAAACACTTCTAACGAGTTTGTCGCCCAACACACACGACCTGCCAATATCAACCAAGTTAGGTAAAGTAGGTTAAGCGTTACAACTGAATGATCTTGCAATCCGTACGACAAACAGAAAAACGTATTGGTTGTAAATGCATGTACCCCACTGTTTGTCTGGAACGTTTGTTCCCACAAACATTTATCGAGCTACGCTCAAACGAAATCCCGCGAAAATGTTCCAAACATGGAAGAAAGTGATTAAGTGGCAATGCTTCTGATCGGAGATATGAGGATCAAGAAACTCCACGACAAAGCGTCCTGAAATATCTCAGCGGCAAGCGAAATATGAGATAAACATTTTATTCAGATCATCCTTCACTACTGTGGTAAGAATCCATTTTGCTCCCCCCCTCAACCCCCAAAAAACGCCGAAACAATGGCTGTGAGCCTGGAATCATTCATAGGCCAAAACAACAATGATATAGTTCTGTCTATAACAATACCTAATTGTTCCTTCAAAACTGTCAAACAAGCATATTACCTTTATCTTAGTAATTAACCAATTTGATGCACAAAAGTTTGTTTTACAATACGTTTTATTTCATGCCTCTACATGTTTCGAGTACCATGTGCTCATCATCAGGAGGTCAAAATTGTATTATACAGCCTCTGATGAAGAGCACATGGTGCTCGAAACATGTAGAAGCATGAAATAAAACTTATTGTAAAACAAAGTTTTGTGCATCAAGTTGGTTGATTACTAAGATAAATATACTGAGATGCACGGTCAGCAAAACATAAAAAAAAGCATATTACCGTCAAGGTTCGGTATACATCGTAGTTACCAAATACGGTCAGACAAATCGATATTGCAGAATATTAAAAAAAAAACAAAAACATACAAAGGGTGTTGTTTTGAAACATGGGAACAAATTCATAGCAACGTCAAGACAGTAATGGAAGTACTATCAAAAAGATGTTTCAGAAGGTAATGTTAACAATCACGACGGAGATAGCGTGCACGTTGACGTAAAGTAGATTCATGGCTCCTTCGATGTTACGCCGTGCTGACTGGTAACGGTGTAACATCCCAGAATACCTAAACCGTCGGCAACACCGCTGTGAGAAAGCGGATATTTGGAAGGTGACATTTACACGTAAATGGTAGCACGTACAGCACGTGTAGCTATGCAGATTTATACTTAGCACAATGAAGGGTACGGATGTTGCTGCATCATCCATCCACCGCCTTCATTGCTCCGTACGCTGTGTACGGCTTGCAACCGCGTGTGCAGACAAATTACATTACCACGAGCAGTATCCTTTCTGTACAGGCTGCAACGCAGTTTAAAACTAGGTCTGGTACAGGATCAAACTAGCATTGCGTATCACACAGTACTTTCTATTGTAGGTTCTACGATGAAAGTCAACATAAACATAGTAGATGTCATTTGAGCGAAAGGTCGTAAGCAGCATCTTGACAAGTCACAAAATACTAGTTCAACGAGTCTGTCCATAAGTCAGTAGGTCAGAGGACCAGTCTCATACGCAATATTCGTGATTAAATTCCCGTCTAAATGAGAAATTTCCATCTAATACGAGTGCTGCTTGAAGCTGAGGCCAACATCGCCCCCATGCTCAGTGAATTACCAGCTTTCAAGACCGTTTTGAAAGCAAACGGCCAGGTGTTTATTAACACAACCATTACTACACGGAGCTAGCAAGAGTCTCCCTTCGACAGAGACGCAAGGCCCCAACATAAATTCACTCTATCGGTATTTTCGGTACGGAGGATACCTACAAAGGCACAAATATTTTTCTTAAATTTCTATTAATCTTACACAAAACGCCATTCTTTATAGGTCTTCTAGCAATCTACTGTCCCTGCTTATACTAGAAGTGAGTTGCTAGGCTGGTTTTACAGTTTAAGAAACTGTCTTGTGAGGGAGCAGAACTGACACACGCACTACCAGCAAAACCTCACGCTGACTGTCTCAGTCAGCTTATACACATTACAGCTAGTCTGTAACACGTACTTAAATAATTCACAGGACATGCATAAGGTCCGTGGTGCTGCGGTTCGCAGTTGCAGTTCTTTAAAGTAACGACGTACCGTGGAGACAGTAATTACATAGCTACGGCCGAATAACTGAGAGAAAAAAAGACAATACATAAATATCAATCAACCGCTACAATTTTAAAATTCAAACTTCAGCAGCAAACGGATGTGCTATGTTGTGCCACTGGAGTATGGTCAAAGGGCCGAAACATGTCAGGATTAAATAACGTCACAAAGTTAGTTCATGAAGTATCTCACGTTCACTTACTGATTACGTTACAGACTGCTTAGCGGTTTTTAAAATATGTCACTTAACTTAATTATGTCTGCATTTCGTCGTCAACGTAAGCATTGAAAAATACAACGTGTTGGAATGTCAACAGACGACAGAATGCATTTCTTCTCAGATACGTAAATATTTAACTGAATAAAACTGTTTATCTCATTCTATAAGGTTCTGATTCATAAAACCATCTCCGCCAGACTGTGAATCTCTGTTTTCTGTAATACATCACTTAAACTCGGGGCAGCGACTCATATAACAAACAGAACTGTGGACAGCCGCCAACAAACTCTGGGATACATATGTATCAGTACCTTGCCGTATTCAGTTGGTAGTTTCATTATGATTCTAGGACTATTAATTATACTACACGTTGTATAGGGTATTCATATATCGATATTCGAGTAATGGACACACCGTGCGTTCAAGGCGAAAATGCAGAATACCACATTTCTCCGTCTGGCGCTTATTGCAACTCCAGAATGTTTGTGAGATCTTGATGAAACAGAATGCCAGTACACTTAGTCTACAGTTCTGTATATGAGCACCTTGATGCAGTGTGGTGGGTGATAAGCTTCGTGCTCCAGCCGCGGAAGAGTGTCTAGTATCCACCGAATAGTATGCTGGATGGGCCCCAGATTTGATACACAAGATACACAAGTTCCTTCAAAAGTACGTAAATTTCCACATTACATGGCGTCACATTCTAGAAGACAGTATTCTTCTACTCTAGTAACATTTATCTGCAATATAAGCCGATGCAATATTCACTGCACGTTCTGAATGTATTACATTTGTAATTAAGAGATAACAGTTCTTCAGTCAAAACACAACATATATTTTCTCAAGCTAAATAACCACGTGTTACGGATTGAATACCCCATCGTCGGACTGATACAAGACTTAATTGGAAGTAATATACTTACATGCCGAACACACAGTGTTTATTGTGGGGTCCCAAATCACACACACACACACACACACACATATATATATATATATATATCATTAGAATAAAATTGTAACATCGAATAATGAGTATAAGTAGGTTAGATATTCTTTAAAACAATATATATATATATATATATATATTGCTGATTAATTAACATAAGTTAAAAATGCACTAAAATCTGTGAGCAGATACATGAGAAGCAATGAGGTTTCTCCTTTTCATGGGTGAGTGTGGGAGGATAAAGAGCAATAAAATCTATTATGTTTGTCATAGTACGTATTTTCGATGTCGTGTGTGTGTGTGTGTGTATGTGTATATATATATATATATATATATATATACATCGTGAGTACTAATACTTAATTATAATCTTCTGTTCCGCTGTTCCTTGTAGTGACACTAATGTTTAATATGTTGCGCCAGATGAATTACACTTATATTTTGTGTAGACTACTTCTTTGCATGATGGACAGCTTGTTGAACACAGCCTACACAGTTTCATTTCTGGAAAAAACGCATTTTGACAGCGAAATGTGCATCGCCACTCTTGGTTTGTGTTCCTAACCATGATGTTCCACTGAGGACAGCATCCGATTTAGCCCGCGTTCTCAACATGTTCCTTCTGATTTGATTTTCAGACTTCTACTAAAGAAACAAGACTTAGGACGAAATTCGTTACATACACATTTCGATTTTTTTTAATACAATATTTTCGCACGCTGTCGAAAATTCAAAGAGACGCGTTCTGAAGTCTAGACCGGTTACAACATTCCGAAAACTGCACACGACTGCTCAACTGCAGGTCTCTTCGATGAAATCAAAATGCGGGCAGTCCGTGCACACAGGACTGCATCGACAACTAATTAGCGTCTCCGTTCTGATAACGGAAAGACATGCGATGACGTCGGCTACCAATTCTGTTCCCGCTTATATGGATACATTATTTTCGAAATTTCGGAAATAATGTATCTATCTTCAGCGACGTTATTATTTCCTGTTAACACTTAAAGGCTCCAAGGGCGTCGGGAACTGAAGGCAGTGACAATAACAATGTAGAGAAAAAAAAAAGCGTAAAAGTGGCCTATACAATCAGGCCACTTTTACACGGTGCCACTACCAGAAAGAGGATCAAAATCAGCCTTCAAGACGTGAGAATCCAAAATTTGTCAACTGCTTTATTGTTTACCTCCGTGTGCGTAACGATCAAACTCAGCATTTTGTGACCTACTATTGAAGACGGACGGTAGCTTCCCTCACTTTGCCCACCAGCGTACTGCGAACAGTTAATCGTGCCCCCCCCCCGCCCCGGCAAACCAACAAAACCAGCAGACAGCACAAACCGGCTGGGAAAGAATTGAATCGCAAATGCGAAATATGTGTGGTCCAGTGACCTAATGTCGTGAACCCTTCATAATGGTTACATCTAATCGAATAGAATATAGCAATTTGATTGGTCACGTGTTCCCTCCCTACACAATAAACCACCCGCTTGTGTCTGTAATGTAACATACTGACTTCGAGTCGCATGCTCTACTGGCAGGCGTTGAAAGATATATCCTACAACCTTCAGAAACGCAGCCCAAAAGTCTGGTAACTATCATATTTAAGACCACATCAGTAGAAAGCAAATTCAGCAAGGGCGTTACAAAGCAGGCAGCTGACAGAATTACATAACAATTTTACAATTTTATCATTTTTAAATAATATAAAATTGGAAGGTTCTTTAGACAGAAAACGATTTTACAATAACACGACTATTTTAGTAACAAACACAATTTGCATTGTTTAAAGCCACGTTATTGATTTTAATAAGCTTTTACTAATCACAAAAAAAAACTATGTAAAGAAGAGATCTCTTTCAAAAAATAAACATTCACAGTCTCCTTTAACGTATTTTGTATCGCTTTTGCCTGACGATGGCTTTCTAGGTCGAATTACGTAGCATCCTTCTATAACAGAAGAAGTTTAATAATAAAAGAGACAGTCAAGTTGATTGAACTATCACTTAATAATAATAATAATAATAATAATAATAATAATAATACACAATTTTGGAATTATCACTGCAATGTACTTAGAATTCACATATTAGGGGTCACCATCACGTAAGTACACACCCCAAAGAAAAGATGAGGAAACTGTAAACCCCTTCTGGCTTGAATGGTTTTGAAATCATTCTCGTCTGCGGTTTTATCCATTACGGGCACTCATGATGCAGTACCGAGTGCTAGCAAAACATTACGAACTCAGCCGCAGGCATCGCAGCGTAGAATGGTTTGGTTCGGTGACGACAGAATTCCTGTTTTCTGCGGAATGATACTTCTGGTTGGGTTACAATTCGATTCATTCATGCTTACGGAATTTGCTAGAAATGAAATAAACCAAAGAGAAAACAGAATAAGAGTAATAGTACTGAATGTGATAAAACTCTTCTCGGGAAATTTATCATTTCTCTATATTGTTCTTACCCTTCAATGCACAGTCGTTTCTTTACGTACCATCAGGTTAACCAATCAAAATATCTCCACACTGCCCACACAAGTGTATTTACGTGTTGTATATCGATTTATTAAGAAACAACGGTTTATTTCCCTATACAGCATTAACAGATTAGTCTTTGTAAACGAAATGCAGTGTGTACTGCGCGATACAGATGGGAAATTTTAAGTACAATTCACGTCTTTAAAGTGTTAATTTCGTACGCAACATTTACACTAGGCTCCGAGTTCACACACACTAGCAGTTTTACTGTAACGGAAATTTATCGTATTCATTGCACTCGCGTATATTATACCCATGTCGTCCCGATTATCAACGAATTCTACTCCTTCGCCCGTGGGCCGGGTAACTCAGTCGGTATAGCGACTGACTACGGGCTGGACGGTCCGGGATCGAATGCCGGTGGGGACGACATTATCCGCCCGTCCAGACCAGCCCTGGGGGCCACCAAGTCTCGTGTACAATGGGTGCCGGGTCTTTCTCGGTGGTAAAGTGCGGCCGGGGCGTGCTGCTGACCACTCACCCCATATAGTGCCGCGGTCATGGAAGTGTAGAGCTATACCTCTACCCACCTGTTGGGCCTGTAACGGGAAAACTTTACCTTTTACCTCTTTTTTACTCCTTCGCCCAGAAGAGTTATACAATGGGTTTCACCTGAAGAAACTTCACACATCGCCATATAAATGTGGTCTTATTTTCACAAAAAAAGCTCCCTAGAGTTCCTAATTTATAGGTATTTTTAAATATTTCGGAAAATTAATTTGTAATTTCTTTCTTTCGACGCGATTTGAAAGAACCATAACGCAATATATGGAGTCAGGAGAGTTTACTGCAGAGAAAGTTCGCCCGTCTGTCTCTGTCAGAAATGCCCCCACCCCATACACACGCACACACATACGCACACGCACAGATGTACACATACATGGACAAAATATGAATTCTTATTGACTGAAGTAATATACAGGCCCAGCCAGGTTTCAAGGCAAATATAAAGAAGTATTTGCTGTTCCTTCGTAAGTAGGACTACCGGTACTGCGCTATCGAGTAGAATTGGAAGAATTAAAGGCGAAAACGTCCATAATCTGTCCGACACAACAGTAACTGTTATTTTATATTAATATTAGGTGGCCTTACTACGAACAGTAGGTCTGTTTCCATGGCACAGTAAGCGCAGTGTAATCACATCGTTCTTTCTTCTTTACAGTGGGAAAAACCGACTTCAGCAGTTATACGTGACCAACAGAATTGTGACTAGCTGTGTCATCATTACAACGACGATAATCAGTTACTGTGGAACAGGAAAATACCTGTTGTCTTCCACGCGCAAACTGAAATACGCCATATGTAACAGGAACTTCGTAGCAACGTAGGTCGTGATACAGATGATACGCACAACGTGCATCTGTACCGTTCCTTTCTAGAAATGAAAACTTTTCTCCTCCAAACGATGACTGTATACGGGCTGAATTTTCTCTGATTTATGTAAAATTCTGTGTACATTAGAGCGCGAAATGTCATCAAAACCGACCAGCAGCTTCCGAGAAGAAATACCTACATGTACTGGCAGACGGAAGACTAAATAAATTCTCGGACTACATCGTCGTGCGCATAGTCTCAATCTGTAGCTGAGGTTTTACATACGCGAACCTACAAACGAAAGATTTGAACAGAAGCAAAGAACCGGGCGCAGAAGATATTTCAGCAAATGTTTCTCTCTTGCTTACAATTTAGATAATTTCAAAAACTACGTACGAAAACGTATGTACGTTCGAATTACGAATGTTCCTCTCACATTTGTACACGTGTATGAGTGTGACACATTCCGATCCCTAAACAATATTCTTCATTTTTTGGCGTTTTGCTGACCGTGAATCTCAGTATATTTATCTCAGTAATTAACCAACTTGATGCACAAAATTTTTGTTTTACAATAAATTTATTTCATGCCTCCTCTCTCAACCTGTGCACGAGACGACCACCTATAGGTGTGATGATACCAGAGGCTGTGTAATGCAATTTTGACCTCCTGATGAGCACATGTGCTCGAAACATGTAGAGGCATGAAATAAACTTATTGTAAAACAAAACTTTTGTGCATCAAGTTGGTTAATTACTGAGATAAATATTCATCATGTATGACAGTATAAAATTAAATTTTATAATTACAATGTACTAACTGCACGATACGTTTCATTTCAGCCTGCGACAAAACTTCCCGAATTCATGAAACCCGTCAGTTCTCCACCGCGAATACAAAATTCCTGTACTGAACCCTATTATAAAATGTTTAGATTCATCCTATACATCCACGTCTTCATTTTCCAGGTTACATTTTAATATTATCCTCCGACCCACTTCCAAGAATCTCGACTATTTTAAATACATTGCAGAAAAAATAAGCACAATGAATATGCGAACGTAAGGCATATTTTATGCAAGATACAAAATCCTTACATATGCATCAATATCCTGAAAATTTCAAATGGCTTTTGGACGATGTCTCAGACCGAAATGATCATATAATTTTACGACAGCGCACGAGGCACAACCCCAATCATGTTAGCACAAGACAGGAAATGTACGTATAACGTAAGATTGAGGCGCGTTCGTGCAACTACTGTTGCCGTGGAAAAGCAGAAAGAACTACATATTGTGAGTGCGTGTTTGTAGCGTTAGGTACCCAGTGCGCAATGCACATGTGCCATATTATCTATGGCCCGTCCGGCCCTACTATACTCTCTCACATTATCTCAGAAATGGCACGATTTTCGGGGGGGGGATTGAACATAAAATTCTGTTTTGATTTTCTCTACAACTTTTGTCTGAAGCACGTCTCATTCTAAGAAGAACTGAGCAAGATATGATCAAAATGTATATTTGTCTGCATGTAAAGTACTCGTTATTTTCGTCAGATTTTAATGAAACTTACATTTACTCTACAGATTTTCCAAGAATATTCGAATAACAGATACCATAAAAATCCGTTCAGTGGGAAACGAGTTGTTCCATGCGGACGTACGGACGGACAGAGGGGTAGACGGACATGACGAAGCTCAAAGTCGCTTTTCGCAATTTTGCGAAAGCGCCCGAAACATTCAATTTCTTTTAAAAGGAAACTCATTTTCACATCGTTTAACCAAGTAATTTAGACTGAGAAATAATAAGATCATCCTCAACTGTGCAATTCGGTTATCGATATCTGGATCATGGGCAGCATACAGGTTATGACGACTGAAAGTACGGAGAGTGGGGACGGACGGAGATGTTAAATCAATGTATCCTGCTCCACTTCGAAAACCGCTGGCAATAAACGGGCGTTTTGATCACGAATGAGCTAATGAGATTATTCCGTTAGCTACGGAATTCATTCAGACATCCGTCTACGAACAAACGTCACTGGCAGATTATTATCACTTAGGCATCACATAAAGGGGGGGGGATAAAAATGGTTTTATAAAAAGAAATGAAAATTGCATCTAGTCATGAGTGGGAAGTGGATTTCTACCAATTTAACAGTGTCCGCGGGCAATTTCATGGTGGACGCCGGGCACTAAGAGCTCTGTACCTTACCGTGTAACTGTTCTCGGTACCGTGACACGTCACTCAGAGCAAAGAGATAGCGAAGGAATGAACTACTGTCTGTCACTGATGTACTATACGCTCGTGCAGTCTCTTCTGTAAGATGGAACAAAAACTGACCCATCATGCTCGCTTCTCTACATCAAAGAAACGCGAACCTTCCGAATGTCGTCACGGTGAAGGAGTTCAATGGTGCACGGCAAATAACAAAACCAAATACATCGGAACAACTACTCGAGGCAGTTTTGTGTCAGACTAACGCAGACCCTTCAGCCATCTTTACTGAATCAGGCCCACGCCCACCGACTATTATTATAATAAAAAAAATGGAACAGGTTTTGTGTTTGTACAAAACACGTTTTTTTTTGTTAATTTAGTGCAGATTCACTTACTGATCTATGTTTATGATATGGGGCTATTAAGACAACTTCAATTATAGTTTGTTTTTATTTTCGTTGTGTTGTGTTTACTGAATGTACTCGATCACTTCATGTAAGTTCATACTACTCGCCTTGAGCTTCTGCAGAACCCAAGTTAAGGGATTTTGCACCCCCCCCCCCCCCCCCAAAAAAAAGAGGAAATTTGTGGGGGCATTGATTACAAACACCAAATAACCACCACCAACATAATATCAACATTTTTTTTTAAAAAAATATATTT
>Ga0123355_10021761_pt1 | contig 10269 bp, 4 predicted proteins | sample TergutEmb28metaG_3_FD_89872 | JGI IMG/M metagenome (GOLD analysis project Ga0123355, IMG submission 89872) | Embiratermes neotenicus P1 segment gut microbial communities from Petit-Saut dam, French Guiana - Emb289 P1 | ecosystem: Host-associated > Arthropoda: Insects > Digestive system > Gut ... | reverse complement strand
TAAATCCATATTTATCATCTTTTTCTTCTACTGCCTTGAAATTGTCTAAACAGCAGTTTATATTGGTTTTTAATTCTTATTTTTATAATAAAACCAACGAGCTGCACTAATTTCTCAAATTTATTTTAGGAATAAAACTCTCCATGTTTCGGACAGTTCCTCTGTCCATCACCAGCAGTCTAGCACTGTACACACAGCAAACCTGTATGTACAGTGCTAGACTGCCGGTGATGGACAGAGGAACTGTCCGAAACATGGAGAGTTTTATTCCAAAAATAAATTTGAGAAATTAGTGCATCTCGTTGGTTTTATTATAAAAATGTATCACGATGCACGGTCCTCTGAATGTCAAAATTGATTTTTTTTTAAATTATCCTAATTGCCTTGCAAAAATATAGCGTAAAGGCATAAATAAACAATACAAATTGTATGTATAAACTTATTGTCTTGCAAGCTTTGTGCATTTTTCCTTTCAACGCAACACAAACAAACAAACTGTGTGCCGTTCACGTGTGCTGCTGTCTTACTGCCATCTGACCAGCAGAAGTTGTCAGCTGTTTGATTGCACACTTATGAGTGAGGTTGTTTAGATGCGTGTCAGTTATCTGCCATACAATACCAAAGGTGCTTAAGTCGCCTCAGTGCAGTCATATCACCAATTGACCCCCTCCGCCCCGCTAATCTACCTACTAATAATGCCTTTCATAAATTATTTGCACATGGCCAGCCGTTTACAGTTTTGCAGTTGCAGTTATGCTATGTTCCCAGCCCATCACCAGCTGATTACAGTGCAGGTGCACCAAATTCGTGACTTTTCAAAGAGACGTTCTGAACAAGATGTTTTACAATTGGCCAACGTGACGCCATTAACAGCAATTCGTTAAGGTTTATAAAACGGTACAGTTCACTGCCGTATACAGCTTTAAATGAAATATAAAAATGGGAAACGAGACTTCATTTGCTTAAAAGCAGACATTCTATTTATACCAGTCAGCAGTGAGAAGTACTGCCTACTATACCCCCCCACCCCCCAATCACACTGCAGCCCACTTCACTTCGCATTTTATCCTCGAATCTGTAGCCATTCTTCGTACATGACTATTGATAGCGATAAACACGCCTCAGTGTTCACTATTGACTAGCGCTTTGGGCTGGTAGACAGACTAGATGGCTCTGGATGGAGTGGAATATTGTATTAGCGAGGAGCTCACTTGCTAGTAGTCGGCGCGGGGTTAAAGAAGCAAGCTGCCAAGAGTGGAAGCCTCAGGAGCAGTCATCCCCCACCATGCGGGTTGATTGCCCTTGCCATCAGGACAGTTATCATACATTTATAAGATCTCAGCAGTATGTCACATGGAGGAAGAAAATTAAACACTGGAATTCCACCCAAAATGTGCCGCGGTCAGCTTTACATTTGAAATTCAAATTAGCGTCAGAAATTTATAATTTAGTAATGGGACGTTGCAGCGTTATTTCAGATAAAAGTTTTGTTATGAACATTATATGTAACTGTTTTATGAACTGATAATATATATATACCTGTTTTATATTGTGACAATGACACTGCTTAATGTTGCTAAGTATACAGAGCCATGTTACAGGTTAAACCGACCTATTTCCGTGATTGTCACGTTCCGTATTGCCATATGTGGAGAAATGTTGAAACTAGATGTGGGACACATGGCTAATTCCGTGGCCATTTTGATGTGTCTTACCACGGAACTGAATGGCTTAACTCTGTCTGTGCATTATATCCTTGAACCACGTGTTGTATATGTTACATATGTACAGTACATACTTGATTCTAAAAGCTACCGTTTCGCAGTTACCGCTTATTCTGTTACAAACCAAAGATATTTTTACAGTACACAGGGGCGCAGGACTGCGGCCCCCTTGCGGGGTGCTGGGATAAATGTCCGCATTGTCATTTATTGTACAAGCACACTGTCACGGTTTAGACGCTACACAGCGGCATACCGTGTGTGGAGATGAGGGTCAATACAGGGTAACAACTAACCCCGGTCTCCCCTACGGGTATTCGGAATGCTGGTTGTATTACAGTGAATCGAAACCCATAAAATGTCTTAGTACAGGGCTGCCGTCTCTATGACACGCGTACCCAAAATTGCACGCGGAAAGATATCCTTGGTATGCAGCATTCAATGCTGCCCCAATTTTCTTCATTTCTTTCGCCCGACCAGCCTCTCTAATTGTGAAGAGCATGTGTATATGCCCACACGTCTGACTGCTTACAGACGGTCTATGAATTACCGTTGCTACCAAATAACACTGCAGTGAAACATTTTTACACAAATCGGAGCGGTGCGAAGTGCTGACTGGGTAGGATATTTGTCGATGGGGCGCCGGGCTGGCGGTGACCGGGCCAATACGTGACATTGGGCAGAACGTTTTACAGTCTGCTTTTTGTACAGTAAGTGGCAGCAGCACAGTTACTGGCACATTTTGTTGCTTATCGCATTTCTTGAGGGGACATTTATTATAAATATGTGCTTATACCGTGTATTGATTATAGTAATAATAATAGTGCAATAATGGAGTCTTCCGTAATGGGTATTAATTATACCCATTACGGAAGACTCCAAAACCTTATTTTGGTCTTCAAAATTCCCATTGTCGCGCGATAAGATTTGTTCGAAATTTATGGACAATTTGGGCACGCGCCCTCAAAAAGTTTCGCCAGCCCTGGTCTAAGATGTTACGGAAACGTGCTGTTCTGTGAACACTGTGCCACAGCTACTGCACAGTGCCGGCAGTGAAACAAGCACAACTTACTGGTCAACGATTATCGGATGTCCAAAACGACTTTCGCGTTTATTAGGCATCAGTGAATTTTTATTGTTCTGCTTCCGTGACAAACTTTGCTCATTTCTGTTGTCATTCAACTGTAGCACATTTGTCTATATGATCATGCACTGAAGCTGTAATTTACGTACACACTGTGATCTATGTTTCTTGCGCATGCGTACAAAGACGGCCCAGTAGGATATCCGTAATATAATGCTACATTATTATTATTATATTATTGTTATCTTTGAAGACATTTATCCCAAATCCGAGCATCCCAGCACCGAGGTTTCTGTCTGACCGCCAATTATGGCGTAAGATTATCAGCTGAGTGGACCAATATTGATATATATATACGTATATTATTACTTTACGTGACTGGCAGCGAAACTATATGTCATTTAATTTTGGATTAAAATTGTATTGTACATTGCTACTACATTTATGTATATATAAACGCACAAAAAATACCATACGAACTGTTGGTTAGCACAGCGGGATTGTTATTGTTACGGTTATACTGTTCTTGTTAATCGCGATTAGTGTTTAAGTGAAGTTGGTACTGCCAGTAAATTGCGAAAGGAAGTCAGGCACAGCTGTTTAAACTAAATGTTCAGTAAGACCTTATGTTAACTTTGTTTTGCACAACATTTTTGAAGAATATGTAAGTTTATGGCTTATATTGTACTGTAATTATATACACTGGTAATTGCTGTGATGGCCTTACTGTTGTGTGCATACATGTTGTAATGCCAGTTCCTATCACTTCAGTGCATAAGACCGGCTCTTCTTTAACCCTGTAAAGAATAAGTCTTAAGTGACGTTACGTATAGCAGCAAATGCGTCCGTCCGTCCTTCTTGGTATCTGTCTACTGAATCCTGTCGTCTGTCGAATAAGGTTAACTTCATTACAGATCCATTTCGTACCGCGCAGTAAACACTCAGTCTCCGTTATAGAAACCAGTCAGTTAATGTTGTATAGGGAAATAATCGCTCTTTGTTCTGAGATCCACACAAAACACCTAACCTGAATTATATTTAAAGATTCAATTCGTACCGCGCAGTAAACACACTCCTCGGTTATACAAACCAGTCAGTTAATGCTGTATAGGGAAATAATCGCTGTTTGTTCTCAGATCCACACAGAACACACAAATACATTGTGTGGGCAGAACGTAGAATTGTTGAATGTTAAACCTAGTGGTCTGTACAGAGAGCAAGCAGCCACTGGGGCTTTAGAGGGTTAAGTGAAGAGGATTATCTGTTGAGTCTTAATGCAGTGAAGAAGGTAAACTGTTTGTTGTGTGTTCTTGTGGCAGTTTTTGCCACCAAACTTGCTGCAGGCCGACGCTGATTGTGGTGACGCGGCGGCACTCCGTTTCAAACAATGGCGCTTTGTGCGTCACGGTGCCACTGTACACACGTGACGTGATACGTTAAGAAAACTGCTAAGATTCCTTGTGTTAACATTGCGGCTCAGCTAACGTAATTGCCCGAAATTCCTAACTATATAAAAACGCTCAGTAGTGCTTGCAGCAACCCACTCCACATATCCGCTCAGAGACTGTTATCCGTGGCACCGTCTGCGTTTGTCCGCAGATACTAGTTTGCCAGCCGCGTAGTTCATAAAACGGCGACTGCGCAGCGCTGCTGTGCTGAATAATCAGAAATTTGCCAGCGGTTGTACGTGGTCCTTATTTTATCTGACAATTCCCCTTTGTCACCGCCGCTTTGCATGCGAGGGTTCGGATTGAATGGCCACATTAGTGAGACAAGCTCACCGACGTGAAGTGGCAACTAACAGCTGTCAGATGAAGTAATGAATATAGTAGTAGTATTGCAAAGAATGTTCATAGTTTCAGGACAGTTTACTGCAAGCAAAACGGCGTCCGATGTGTCTGATACAGTTTAACCCTTATCCTGCTAACGTGGAAAATACGGTGCACTCCTAACATTGCCAGCAGATGGGATTTAACCCGTCGCTTAAAGGGTTAAGGTTGTGGACTGAGAACACATTTCGCAGGGCAGTAATCTCAGAATGCGTCGTGCGTCGTCTGTCACGTGACAGCGCCAAGGCCATCATCAACTCCCGCCGGCATTTCTTTTCGCCATTGTGTTACCATCGTATTATTCGCCACATACACTTCCGTGCTCGTCTTTATTCACATGTTCGGTGTTTTTGTTGCACAACATGGCCGTTATCTGATGTGTTTTGATGTCGTATCCACGCCCTATAACGCGCGCTGTGCAATCGGTCGGTTTGTCTCTCATCAGAACCTCCGTAGACCTTACACAAATGATCAGTCTCAGAGGCGTTTTGGTTCCCCCTATTCTTGCATAGGACCCAATATTGACAGTCTCTCTCTGTCTCTCTCTTCGAATTTGAAGTTTCAAATTTTCGCTTAAATCTTCGCCATATTTATGTCCTTCCGTCTGTCATACAGCCTAACCACAGACCGAACTCAGTAATGTTAAAGAGTTTCCTCAAAATTCGTGTACGAATCCTAATTGTTGAGTAAAATAGTAAAAAAAAAAAAAATAACGAACGCTTAACATAGAGACGTGATACGCTTTTGCGCACAGCTCCGGCGTTAACCCTTTGACGCCTAACGACCACTATAGTGGTCGTACCGCACCGCTAACCTCTAAACGTTGCATTTTATATATTTATTCAACAAATATAAGTACTGAATATTTTAAACACGGTATATACTCTCCGTTTTTCTCTCTCTTCAAAATGCAGTTTGTTTCATATATCTAACGTATTTGGTTCCTGTTTTATTCACATTTTATATACAGGGTGTGCTAAAATTTAAAAAAAAAATAATTCCGGCGCCAAACGGTTAACCGGCCGAAAGTCGAGCGGAGCGAAAATTGTTTTGCACAAGAGTTTTACGGAAAGAAAAAAAAAAAAAATTATACCCAGCACACTTTTTGTGCACGTCTTGCGCTTTTGTTTGTAAACTAACTAAATGCCAGTATTTCGCCTCCGTACAAACACCGAAGTTACCCAACTCGCGATACTGCAGAAAGTAAGTCTAACACGTGATAATTTTTATATATGCATTTGCAGCCGCTCTGTCGGTATGGTTCGCTCGCGGACTAAAGCCACGGAGTTTAGTTTTAGTTTGCATTAGTTTTTTGCACTGTCATTTCCTCCAGTATCAAGTGATAGCTTCAGCAGCCAAGATATCGATAGATTTATATTCTGAGACGTGATAACGGAAATGTTTTGATTCGTAACCTTTTAGGTTTCTGTTTCCCACAAACAGCTGCAGCAAACATCTCCGAAACGTCCGTGCACAGCATGTTTACAGTCCCACTGTCCCTTTCGTCCTCCCTTGCCCCCATCCCGTACCGCAGCCTCTCCCAACACTGCTCCGAATAAGACCACACAGTGCCGTTCTTAGAACGGACGTCTTGGAACGGAATGTGGTGTTTGCGTCATCACGAACTTCAGATGTTCAGGAGGTCACGTTTCGATCAAGTGCAGCCACGCGATGTCAGTGGCGTATCGCATTGTTTTGCTACCCCGATGTGTATTGCTGTCAGACGCTACGAACTCCTGTAATGTTGAATTCCTGTACAATGAATTTTATATAAAATAATATACGTCATATTAAAAAAAAAAACCTGTGTATTCTCATTGATTGACAACATCCCGGTTTGAGTCCCTGCTGAGACACTGTCCTTATGTTGTTGGTGGATTCCTAACGCCTACACGGATGCGTTTATCGCCTCCCGCAGCTCGGTATCGGTAACTAAATTTGCCGGTGGATTAAGTCGTTCTGTCCGATAAACCAGCAATGATCGTGGAGGCGATAAACACACTGTCGGAAGTTAGGCCAGGACCACTTCCTTTCACATCTTTTTGCAGTTAGTAATTGACATATCCTACCGTTTCAAGATAGCTGTTCTGAAATGTGACGCCGTGTACTATTTTATTTACCGACGTTTCAGGGGAAATTGCTGTTTACCTTCAGGGTAGATCTGGTTATATGTGAAGGAGGTTCGTTCGTTACGTTGCTTCATTATTTCCATAGCCACAGTCATGAGAAGCTCACAGCATCACAACCGTCTCTCGTCTCCGCCTAGATTCGTGTCTAATTGGTACCAGAGACCCTCTCACCGCAGATAAAGCGGCCGGAGCTCTAGGCTGACCATTCGCCTCCAAACTGTGCCAAGGTTGAGAAAGCGACATTCATAATTACACACGGAAATCTTTTCCCCCGCCATATACCTGCTTCATTATGCATCAAAAATGTTTCAAATTAACCTTTGTGTTTGTATCTATTATGCAGGTCTACCAACTCACTTTATTATGTTCTAAAGCCCAGTGGTCACTATATGTACCGCCAGGTTAACATTCAGCAATTCCACGTTCTGTCCACACAATATATTTATGTGTTTTGTGTGGATCTGAGAACAAACCGTGATTATTTCCCTATACAACATTAACTGACTGGTTTGTATAACCGACACGGAGTGTTTACTGCGCGGTACGGACTGGATCCTTGGATAAAACATTACTTTCTTCTTTCAATGGTTAAACCAGTTTCGATAAAAATCCTCTAAGCCCTGTGTCTGTCCTGTAGACCTGCAGATGTACCGGACAGATGGATCGAAGTCGCCGGATAACTTCCGATGTACATCTTACTACCACAGTTGACCGAACATGTTTATCGGTGTCGGGAAATCAGACGTGCGGACGGACGGTTGGACATTCTGTTCATGCAGAATCTGCCGCAGTAAATATGAAAGGAGACACGCAGCGGACAGTGCGATCTGTACGTCACAAAACACCGTCTCAGCACCAAACGGAGCCGATGTGGCTGCAAGCTGCAACATTTTGTTCCCCAACTCAAACCTGTCCCCAAAATGTCTTAACCATGACGCCACGAAGGTATATAAAGGTCATGGAGGTAAGACTCCACTTATTCTACATGTGGAAACTTAGTGAAGTGATAAACTGTCTGAAGCCCCCACACGCTACTGCAGTGTAAGAACTGCTGTTAGCCGGTTCCCATGCTTCGTCTTCACAGCGCGCTGACGGCAGCAATGTTACATGAAAAGCTGCGATAGAGTTTTTATTTTCAGGTTAACAATGAAACTAAAAATGTGGACAGAAAATGTGGTGGCCTACAGCAAGGGGCTTAATTTCGGTGCAGTGTTCAACTGTGCGCAGCGGGCAGCTTCGAACTGGTGAAACATGTCGGCAGTTTTCGGACGGAGGAGAACGAAGGTCCGTCGCAGGTACACGTGACTTCAAGCCAGAAGTGCGCAAACTGCAGGACAAATCAATCCGCAGATTGTTTTAAAGATCAGCATTGACCTACTTATGTATAAATATCCAGTCCGTACCGCGCAGTAAACACTCCGTCTCGGTTATACAAACCAGTCAGTCAATGTTGTACAGGGAAATAATCGCTGTTTGTTCTCAGATCCACACAAATCACATAAATACACTGTGTGGGCAGAACGTGGGATTGTTGAATGTTAAACCTGGCGGTACGTATAGTGACCACTGAACTCTAGGGGATTAATGTTCATTAATTAAAAATCTATATGTTGGAGGGAAGTATTAGCTGTTTGTTGTGGAAGCCACATGATACAAAACACTATGGGCAAATTCAGAGTTCCAGTACCATCACAGCACTCAGTACGTACATTTGCCACTGTGCTTTAAATAACTAAATGTCAGGGTTTTGAGACCCCAAAAGGTGCTGCTCCCAACTGCTCCATGTATCTACCGAACCGCCAATTATTTTACTATTTACCGCCCGACCAGACACACACAAGCACAAAACGGGCCGTGTTCAGAAAGAACATCTGCAACGGACTGTTTGTGTGTTACGGTTTCTGGCTTGCAGCATCAAAAGCCACTTTGACAGAGAGAACAAAGATCCATTTACAGTCGCCATTCAGCCTTGCTAAGGAACGTCACATTCACGATGTGTCCATATAACGATCCAATTAGCTAAATCATTACAACAGTTAACCGTTTGAAGCCTGCAGTACGTCTAAGTGATATAGTGATATTCGGCTCGTACCTCACAGAGAACCCCGGGGAGTAAAGTGGCCGGGGCATGGCGTTGACCACCCGCCCCCATCTAGCGCCGAGGTTAAGGAAAGAGTAGAGCACTACCTCTACTCCCTCTTTGAGCCTTCGTGGCATGTTCTAGTGTGAACTTTACCTTTACTTCACAGAGAACACACCGTCCCCATTATGAAGGGCAGTCTGTTATTGTTAGGGAAGTATTTGGTGTTTATTTTGAGAACGTGCGGGATATACAGCGAATAAGCTGTGTGGGAAAATTTAGAGTTTACTCGTGTTCCTGCCAAAGCACAGGCTACGTACCGGTGTGGTTAACAGTGCAGTAAAGGTTTAATAACACAACAGGGTTACCAGTGTTTTGTCCTTGGTTACAAAACCGAAAGGATGAAACAAACTGGAATAACAGGGTGTGCACATGCATGGGGGAATACTGAGTGCTGATGTGTGAGAAGGGTGTGGCCTGGCACACGTGGCGGTGTTGTGGACACTGACGAACGCTGGGATCTGCATCAGAACAGGTCTTTTTTTTTTTTTGACTCGCTGAGCAACTGCAAGTTTACGAAGAAGGAAACTGTTCCGTGCAGAGAGACCAGTGACGGTAAAGTTGCACGACATGATGCGGAAATTGGAGGTACAGATCCACTCACTTCTTAACTCAGCACTATATGCAGGTTGAATGGTCAGCTTCAAGTCCCAGCCGTTGCTGTTCCCTGTTAAAAAGGCCGGTAGACTTGGATAGGCTCCAAAACCAGTCTGGACGTTTCGGATAAGAGAAAAATCTCCTGCCCCTGTAAATAATCGAATGCTTATTCCTCAAAGGTAAAAGGCAGAGTGATCCTGTTACAAGTCCGGTGTGGCCCAGAGGGTGGGTAGAGGTATAGCTCTACTCTTCTATGACCGCGGCACTAGAAGGGGGTAAGTGGTCAGCAGCACGCCCCGGCCGCACTTTACCCCCGGGAAAGACCCGGTACCCATTTTACAGGAGGCTGGGTGGGCCCCAGGGCCGGTCTGGACAGGCGGAAAATCTCGTCCACATCGAGATTCGATCCCGGGCCGTCCAGCCCGTAGCTCAGTCGCTATACCGACTGAGCTACCCGGCCCACCATTCCTCAAAGGTCCAGCCCGTAATACGGACTGAGCTATCCCGGCCAGTGAGGAAGCTGCTGCAGATACTCAGCTGATGTGGCAGCGCTGTATGTTCACTGCACTGTGGCGAGATTGGACAAAACGTGACACATGATTCTGACCACAGCTTGTCACAAACTGTGTCAACTGAGCAGAACAGTAACGGAAACGCGGGGCGGGGGGGGGGGGGGGGGAAAAAAATAAAGATAAAGAGAACCGCCGCCCCCCTGTAAATGGGAACTTGGTTTGCCAAAAAAACTATTCCCCCCACCAAGCTGGTGGCC
>Ga0123355_10021759_pt1 | contig 10270 bp, 3 predicted proteins | sample TergutEmb28metaG_3_FD_89872 | JGI IMG/M metagenome (GOLD analysis project Ga0123355, IMG submission 89872) | Embiratermes neotenicus P1 segment gut microbial communities from Petit-Saut dam, French Guiana - Emb289 P1 | ecosystem: Host-associated > Arthropoda: Insects > Digestive system > Gut ... | reverse complement strand
TTCGAACTGGGATGTATTCTTTTTTATTCGTCAGATTAGGAATAATGTCGCGCGGGCCGGATAGAACATTTCAGGGGGCCGTATCTGGCCCGCGGGCCGTAGTTTGCCCATCACTGGTCTACGCGAATCCAGCCTAAATTCAAACCCCGAGCCTAACTTTTCCACGCAGTCTCTGCCATGTAGTTTTCCCAAATGCAATATCAGTGACGTCATAGCATGTGTGTATAAATATGCTCTTATGTTACGTACTACTAAAATGAAGCCAATGGAAACTACAGCGGGAATTCTTAACAAGGGTCTTTTCTGTAGATACGTCTCACTTCTATAATTGGACCAGTACTGTAGGGAAAACAATATTTAAGTTAACGTGAGATTATTACGGTATGCTCCGAGGAGTTCTGCGATCTAGAGAAACCTTTCAGTGCAAAGGTTTACGTTCCACAGTGGACATCTTATCCTGTTATTCATAACTATCTGCTAGCGTAATTAACGAAGGAAGAAGAAGCCTTATTTTCTTAAATTGCATGTTAGGCTGCTTGTGGTTGTTTACTGTGAAACAGCCTCTAGACTTGGTGTTGGTAATTTAACAAATGAGTGATTATTATGTGCAAGTGACGTCATATTGCTAGCCAGTTATCTCCCAGCTCCCGAAGTCGTGTTAATGGGTTATGCCACATACGTTTTTGAAATAAACAACTAATTTGTCCCTGTGTTTAATTAAACAAGTACAGAACCGTGGAGTTTTAGGCCACGTATATTGAAACTCGGCATTAGATGTAGGTCTGTAGCTAACTTCACACCCCGGTCGCTTTTACCACCCGAGTTACACACTGGACAGGAGGCTGGTTGGGCTTCGGGAGGCGGTTTCGGGCGCTGTGGAATGTACAAGACTCTTGTTCGTGATGGAAATCGAACTCCGATAACTTTCGCCTCTGCAGCCCGATACTTAGAAACTGTAGTGACTGAGCTACCCCGTCTCCGCAATCCACTTCAGAAAGGATGCAGTGAACATGAAGTGTGAAGTTTGTAAGCCGTGCCCTACTGCAGCCAAATGTGGTCTGTTGCTGGATGCTTGTCCAGCGCAGTACGCTTGCCTCGCCTATCGATCTGCAGGTTTCGGCAGTGGGCCATCCGAGTGGTGTTGGGGGGTGAAGGGAGAAATACAGGATCTGGAAGAGAGGTGTTTGTAAACAAGTGTGGGAAATGTCTGGGATTATTCCTACATTTTATGTGGGCTTAACGTGCAAAGACAACTCGAAGTTTGGACGGAAGCTCGCACAACGAACTTTTTGTCTTTCAGAGACACAATACAGGGGAAGGTCAACGTACGACAGTTGGCTGCACTGGTACAGATAGCTGCAGTCCTTCTTGGTGAAGGTTATCAGTATTAAAAATGGATTAATATGGTCGTGCAATGTTAGAAATGCTTATGATTGCATTGAGAGCTGCTGCAGATCAGTCGGTATAGAGACTAGCTGCAGGTTCGACGACAGAGAATTTGGGGTTTAAATACCTGTACGGGAAAGTAATTATCTATAGACTGTCGAAAGAGGATGTGACGAATATCCTCCCTCTTACCCGACGGCTGACGGAATTTCTGTCCAAAGGTTAAAGACGTCGGGAGATAAAGTTGTCCTTCCCAATCTTAAACTAGGTACTAGACGGAGGTGAGTGATCAACTTTACGTCCCGGTCGCTTTAACTTAGATGGAAAGTACCTCCTTCTATCATGTAATGGGAGGCAAAGTGGCTCCTAGAGCCGGTCTGGGCGGTTCGAAGAAACGCCTCTTGTTTTTGTCAGGAATCGAGAAACGGTTCCTCGGTTGTCTGACCCGTAGTCTTGTAATTGTTCAGACCACGCTATCCCTGTGCAGCTGATCAGCTACTTTTCGCCAGTACGTGATTTAGACGCGGCTGTTACGGCGATGTGCAAGTAGAGCTGTGAAGAATTAGGATGCGATTATACGAGAACTGAGCAGAATATGTGGCGGGATTCACAGCCTGTTCACGCGGTAATCCACGGCGTCCTTCTTGGTGCACATCTTGATTATCGACGATCGATGAAGTCATTAAAATAGTAATGATTAAATTATTATTTCCTTGTGAATGTAACTAAAATGCGCCTTTTTTGACGAGAAAAATATCACAAGTAACCAAAATTCTTATTTATCTTTAGTTGTTCACAAATTCTTTCATCAGAATCTTTTTCAAAATGTTCTATCAACACCCCGCGGTTGGTGTTAAGTATGGGGATTAAGCTGGCTCCTGACGAGTCTTTCTCCTTTCTTACTATGATTTATTTATTGTTTGTTAATATCTTTGAATTATGTTATAGTATTTGCAGAAATGATACATTTACACAAAACATAAATTCAGCAACGTTTACTATATTCAATAAAATATAACAATTGGTTTAGAAAGAGTAAAAGGAAAGAAACTCTATTCAGAATCCATACTATTTGTAAAATTTCGTATTAAAAGGAACGTAAAATGTCTACTAACGTTTATATTGCATATCTGAATTGTGATTTGCTTTTCTGAAGGACAAAATACTTATCCGTATTTCAGTACTTCAATATGGGCTAATTACTGAAACAGCAATATGAAACACAATTCGAGAAAAGAAAGTTGAAATATTTTGTTAATTACAAATAAGCGATACATATGTTTGTTTGTTTTTGTCGCCACAGCCCCCAGTGGGCCAGGGCATCCTCATTCACGAGGTTTCTAGATCACACCCAACGACGCACCACAGTCGGTACGACGCCTCTGGACGAGTGATCAGCCCGTCGCAGAGACCTCTACCTGACAACACACAACACTCAAAACAGACATCCATGCTCCCGGTGGGATTCGAACCCACAACTCCAGCAGGCGAGCGGCCGTAAGCCTACGCCTTTGACCGCACGGCCACTGGGACGAGCACACACGATTGTAGATACCATAAATATATCGATGAATATCGTTGCGCCCTAACTACTGGCCTTAAAAGAGGCGTGACTTCACTCACAAACGAAATGCTTTATATGTCTGGGTAAGTAAAAGTGCCATTTCTTCATTAAAGTGTTACATCTGTTATGTTGTTACATTTACAACCAAATTCATGAAGTCCTTGAAGAAGAATAGCTACTTGCAGGAAATGTGTATATTGTCTTTGTAATGCATAGAAATGCATAGAAGGAAAGAGACAGATTAACATTTGGTTAGTGTTTAACAATTTGGAACTTGAATCCTGAATTTCGGATCCCCATTGATAAAGCTGAGAGAAACATTGATGATATCAGTAGATTTGGTGTCGCCTGGTGGCAGCATTTAGTAATTTACGTAACGGTATTTAATAGAGTGGAAATTCTGTAGTATAATTCCGCTCAGTGTCGAATCGAGGTATCAATGTAGGCGCACTTTTACTCGCGGGCACAACAGATGGTTTACAGCGGTGGGATACGAATTGAAACCGTTAGAATACTAATTGAAACAACTGAAATACGAGCTAAAACCGAAGGAATTTGAATTAGAAGTAAGAGTTAACATGCTTATACAGAAAATTTGGCAGTATAGTTTACGCCCAATATGTGTGAAACTTTGTTTTATTACAAATATGTATCTGGAGTCAGAAGCGATAGAAAGTAAGTTTAAGTACACTTAGCAAATATGAACACAGGTAGTTGTTTGTGTATGTTTTTGGATTTACGCTGCAATGATGACACTGCAAGTGTGTAGAAAAGGCAAAATTCATTTTTAAAATGCCCTCGTAGAGAAAATTGAGAAATGTTTTGGAATTTTGTGTGTAATTTTCCAAATACTGTTTTCCCATACATAGCTGTTGGAGCTGTTGAAACAGCTATCATTGCAAGCTACTCGTGACTGATAGAAGGAAAGGTAGAAAATTTTTTCATTGATTCCCACATAGGCCCGTGATTATCTTTTAGTATTCCCTGTCTTTGATCCTCGCATGCCGACTATAGCAGATCAGGGTGATCAACGGATTTTTGTATTCGTTCAGGATCAGTTGGATTTAGCAACTAAGACTGGAGGATGAATCGCGCTAAACCTTCTGTAGTTACTGGGAAAGAAATCTGGATGTGAAAGGGGAAAAGACTACAATACTTTGCGATGGCCAGGTTAGGGTTTTTTACATATGGAGTAGTAAATTTAGCACGTGTGAATAGAGTTGTTTTATTTTTATTGGACTTAGATGTTTTGATAATTGGTTAGCACGATTTATACCGAGGAGTTATTTTGGAGATTAAGTGTAATTAAAATTTAGACTGAAGGGTAACATGTAAATATAATTAGCCCTTGTGCGAGTGCTGGTGAGGAGAGAGACACGGCCTAATCACCCAAGTTTCCGACCTCCCAGAATTTTCTTATGGGATACTTGTGTTTTTTGAATATTTAGATTAGTAAGAAATTATAGGTGATATTTGGTGTAGACGTAAACGTTTTAAATTAGGATGTTGGATGGTTTTAATTGAGGGAACAGATGTGTTGCAATCTCAGGTTTCCGGAGAGAGTATTTTGAAACCTCCTCCCTTCTTAGCCTTCTATGGTGGAACCTTTTCAGATACCGTATATGTGTATCGGTGCACCTCGTGTGTTATGTTGCCCTAGGACAGGGATACGCGAGATTACATGCGGAAGTAGCCACTTCTTTACGTCGTACTGAGTAGATGAGTAGCTTGTTAGGAATCCCCATATGATTTTCAAGGCCGCATGGAGCTAGGTTTCACACTGGATATTGGTTTTTTTTTTTTGTTTTGTTTTACCGAAGATTGTGGTAGTTGAAGTTTGGAAGTACTGAAGCAAGAATAGTTTGAAAATGGGAAGCGTTTATTTAAAATTTGGCCAAGCGAGTTTAAAGTACATAAGTTTTAAGCAAGACGTCAGTTTTTCCGAAACCTATGTGAAACCAGTGGTTATGAACACCTGGTAGCAGGAAACTTAGCTTTCCTACACGTTTCTTTGTGTGGAATTAGCACAGGTCCCTTTTTTAGTATTGGTTAACCTGTATTGTTTGAGGATGACCCTTATTTGTACGGAATGTTCAATGAAACAGCTGACTTCAAGGTTGCTGTGAGCCGCACTTTGGAGGCAAGCCACATGATGCACTCGAACACCTGACTTCAAAGTCGGGAAAAGGAAGTCATACTCATAGAGACATCCACACTTCTGACCCAGTTTTGCTAATGTTTATAAATTATTGAAAAGATGATGACCTTACCCAATGGCACAATTAATGGCATAGGCCAGTTAGGTACAAACATTCCCAGGAAACGTGGATAATTCACTTGTGATTTATGATGGTAGCATTCAAATAATTGTGGTGGACGGGGTATGAGATCGTGAAGACGTTGCGTAAAAACTTGTGTTCTAGACACAGCATGTGTCAGGAAGACTAGTTCAATAGATCGACAACTTAGCCGATGAACGAAGTCCGAAGGTTATTCGCGTACGTTACAGCAAGTGAGGACCGAACCACCGGAAGTCTCGAGTGAGGAGACAAGACGTATCTCAGTAGCATCTGAGCAGTCTCGCGTAGAGAGACTAGAATTACGTCAGTTGTAGCTGACGGTGTAAACACAAGCATACTTATCCTATTGTGGAGTTTTTTTGTTGTTTAACATGCGAGATTACGCTAAAAATCTCACGGGAACTAACACAGTAAATGAACATTAGGATGTGATATAAATAAATACCGAAAAACCCCAGAAAAACGTAGCCTACCAAGACAAAAAGATGCAAGAACATATTTTGAGCTGATTGTGGATTAGTGGGCAAACTTTGTGACAGCAGCGATAGAAAATTGTTATGAATATTGTACATGATGGAGTATATGTGGCGAAATTATATGACACAGATACGGTAGAAAATATTTAAGGACACATATTGCTGTTATTTTGAGGAGTATTAAACATAAATTTAGGAGGAGAAATGAAAGTGAAGTACTTGTGATAGTAATGCATTTTATTTGAAAGTGCTGAATATAGCTGAAATTACTTTTGTGGGTTTGCTTTACTATTTTGCGAGATTTTGGTGACAATGTAAATCTATACGAGTTAATTAATTTGAAATGGAAGCATGGGATTATTTTTTTGTTGTTGACTGTAACACAATTTAATTTGTTTGATTTTGTGAGTAAGTTGAAAGATAGTTATGCTATTGAGTTAATATCACTAGTGAAGTTGCATGTAGTGAAATACGAAACACCTTACCTCCCAGACGGATATATGGTTACATTCAACGTACATGTATACAGATGAGTATACAAAATTGGTTTGCGATTTTAAAGAGAATTTGACAATATTAGATTATTACATTGAAATATAGTTATGATAAATTTTGAACTATGAATACATTTTATTGTACAGTCTAATCATTTTGTATTTTCATGAATAACGTGAATTAGAATAAGGAAGAATAAAATTATGAGTCTGGATGATACTACGCACTGCTTTCTGTAAGAAACTGAAGTAAGGAAATTGCTAAAGTTAAAAACAGTTATACGTACTGCAAAAAAAAAAAAAAATTACGTTAACGTGACAAGTTGGACTGTGTTTTTAGAACGACTATTGCTTCATTCATCGGAGCTCCTTCTGCGTTTACAAACGTCATTTTGCATATGCTTTAATTTTCAACGAGTTGTCTTCAGAGCCTGGTTCTACAGTACCAGTACTGAGCAACGCATGGACCTAAGGCGAAGCAAAACAGCCTGCCAGTTCATTGGAATGGGATGCTGAGGAACAGCAGGTCCCACCTAGCAGTCCAACACCAGCCGCCTCTTAATCGGATCAGTTGTTGGTGGGCGTGGGCACAATGAAAATTGAAGCCTGGAAAATATGCCGACGAAACTGATACAGAGAAATGAAGCTTCGACGACGACATTTAATGACGATGTTCTGGAGATCGCAGTTATTTTGCACTGGATGAAAAGGGAGCTTTTGTACCTTTTCGAAAGTTTGAGGTAATGAACATATAAGAAATTTAATTTTGGCTTTGAGTTTAAGAATGAAATATATTGTATTTAACACGAGCAAACTGTTGTAATGTGAAAAGTTTTAAGATATTGATACAACATTGTGACAGTGTTAGTAAAAACAAAATTGGTAGAGATGAAACACTTTTTTTGAATACGGAATTGATAATAGTGAAGTGCAGTGCTAGTCAAAAGCTGGTTAAATATTTTTTGTTTGATTGAAATAATTGTTTGCAGGTTTAGAACATGACATTTGAAGAAAATATAATAATTTTGGCAGAGTGATAAATTTTAATTTTTTACGACGCTGTATACTCTATGCAGTTTACTTGAAATGATATAATTTTGTGTGTAATTTTAGTTCTGTAAACTTAGAATATTTGTGGAACGGAAATGGTTTAAGGTTAACTTATAAATTAAGCATTTGACAAATATTGTTGTAAATTGGAAAAAAAATTTTTAAAATTTGAACTGAGTGAAATATTTGTGTTTAGTGACATATGTTTGTTGAAAATTTTGTTTCATTATGAAAAGTTTGTGACGTTATGAGGTCAATTATGATGTGGTTAACAATGAATTCTTTTTACGAATTTGTAAGGATATGCACATTGTTACTATATTTTGTTTTGTTGTGTGCTTAGAATTTTTTCTTTGTGTGCCTTATGATGCATAGGTATAGATGATGCGAGGACGCATCGTAGGTTAAGCAGGGAGAGATATAATGCATAGAAATGCATAGAAGGAAAGAGACAAATTAACATTTGGTTAGTGTTTAACAATTTGGAACTTGAATCCTGAATTTCGGATCCCCATTGACAAAATTGAGAGCAAAATTGACGATATCAGTAGATTTGGTGTCGCCTGGTGGCAGCATTTAGTAATTTACGTAAAGGTATTTAATAGAGTGGAAATTCGGTAGTATAATTCCGCTCAGTGTCGAATCGAGGTATCAGTGTAGGCGCACTTTTACTCGCGGGCACTACATCTGTATGCAGATAAGTGATAAGTGCAGGCAAAAACTGTCGAACAAGAAAGCAGTAAGTGTTATTGATGTGAAGCTGTTACTGAGTTCACCTTGAAGGAAGAAGGAAATATCCGTGGTAGGTCATTTAAATCGACCTGACATCTATTGAACTGTGGCCTTGGAGAGGACAAACAGCTTGTATAATTAATGGTGGTAGTAATGGAAAGCAGGAGGGGGTGATATTACGGTGATGGACGTTGGAATGATTGTGAATGGAATAAAATATATCTGCTATATATCTATGCAAAATGTATGTTCCAAAAATTGTTAGGTAACTGTCCACGAAGATGAGGTTTGACTGTAGGCAGTAACAGAGGTTTCGCCGATAGGTCAGGTCTTCTGCGATGTACTACTCGGTTGTAGTGTGTGGTTACCGACGTTTCGAAAGATCGCAGTGTCTACATGTTGAAGGTCCCATCAATAACTCAGCTTCTTATCCGAGAAACTACGTAACGATAAGAAAGTTACTGGAGTTGGTGTGCAACGCACCCAACTTCATAATCCGGTATATACTGAGGGAGGTAAAACAATCAGGGCGTGAAGCTTAACATTCACTGTCGTGTAATGACTTGTTATGCCTCCACTTCTCTCTACTACTTCATGGTGGTGTGCTTAATTACCCACAGGCGCACTCATAACTTTCAATAACAAAGATGGCTACATTCTTTGTATAATATAAAGAAATGGATTTTATTTTAACAGTTACACTTTATATCCTCATTAATTATGAAATTTACACCAGACTGCACGGCGTCACATCCTATAAGACCGTCGCGTCCGAACTTCAAATCTCGAACTTAAGAAAATTCTGTTAATATTCCGAAATTCTGGTGGGTTCCGAAGCACTGTCCAAAGACACTCTCTCTTCATGGTGCACCACAAACAAATCTACCTTAGCTGGTGCTCAAACCCATGGTTACTGGAGCCCCAAATGTGAAAACAGGGTCAATATCCACTGCCCACACAACCCCTAGTTTTCTCTACGTATCTGAGATGCAATATCTGTGTATTTTTTTCTGGGAATTTCAAAGAAACATAGATAGTTATTTTCCATTCTACTATATGAGGGGAAGAGAACCCCCACTCCCCATTTGACCTCTTCTGTTCGCCCCTTCGGACGCCTTTCCACCCTCAAGTTACTTTTCCCACTCTTCCTTACAGCTTTCCACCTGTCTACAGCACAGAAAGTCACACATTTCTTGTCTGGCTTAGCTTGTACCTGCGTCCGGTATTCCAGCATAAACAGTCTTGTAATCACGTACGTTAATTTAACCCAATTACGGTCACCCCATTATTTAAGTCACTAATAAGAATTTAAAAGTAATCACTTAAACCATTACAAAAATTACGCACGTACATTGGTACATTTAAAAATGCTCTGACCATTTCAAATTATATAGCGTCAATAGTTCAGTGATTGTTGAATGATAAATTGGAAAGGATTTGGAAGGAAGCGGTGGTCACCTCATCAAGTTACAGCACCCCATCATTTCCTGGGGGGACTTAAGGAAATCTCTGAACACCACATGCTTGGTAGCAGACGGCCTAGTCTAGAAGTGAACCTGATGCCCCGACGAATAAAGTAAGTAGCGTTACAACTACACCAACCTGCTCTGTACCTTCATATAAACGCGAAGATAATATTAAAATGCATCTTAAAGAAATAGGGTGTGAGGTTTAAGTTTGGATTCTTATGGTTCGGAAAACAGACTACTATCAGACATTTGTGACCATGGTAAAGGAAGATGGGCTATCATAAGGGGCGAAGATTACCTTAATTAGCTAAGCGATTGTCAGCCAATGAGGGACTGTGATTTATGGAATTGCTTGTCCCATAATTATTTAAAGTATCAGCAAGTGTTTTCTATGTTATGTTTCGCTAGTATCAAGAGTGTTTTCAGACTTAGTGAGCCTAAAAGCAGGCAACATGAAAGTAAGAACATTGTAATTTATATTAATAATTGTCCAGCGAGATGCAACACAAAACAGTCTATTCATTATTCTGCAAGGTCACTACATGTTTCGGGTGTCAACCACATCCATCATCAGCAGTACACAAAACTGTAACTACAACCTCCACAAATATACAGCTACCTCCCTCCAACGTGGCCAAGCTATCTTGGCCACGTTGGAGGGAGGTAGCTGCAAAAAAAAAAATATGACCAGTACCGGAGGCTGTAGTTACAGTTTTGTGTACTCCTGATGATGGGTGTGGTTGACACCCGAAACATGTAGAGTGAACTTGCAGAATAATAAATAGACTGCTTTGTGTTG
>Ga0123355_10021758_pt1 | contig 10270 bp, 7 predicted proteins | sample TergutEmb28metaG_3_FD_89872 | JGI IMG/M metagenome (GOLD analysis project Ga0123355, IMG submission 89872) | Embiratermes neotenicus P1 segment gut microbial communities from Petit-Saut dam, French Guiana - Emb289 P1 | ecosystem: Host-associated > Arthropoda: Insects > Digestive system > Gut ... | reverse complement strand
GCAGCAGTCATTATTAAAAAAATTGGTAGGGGTCATTTTGAAGAAGCAAGAGAGAATTTTACATTTATGTGTATCGTTGCTTTTATCATTACACTCACGGTGACAATTGTTTCATTTCTTTTTCCTGAATGGATTGCAGAGTTGCTGGGTGCTACCGATGAGATTATTTATTACACCGCCAACTATTTAAGAATTGCAATTTGGACAATTCCCCTGTTTGCAATCAGTCAAGTTTTCAATCAATTTTTAATTGCAGATGGGAAACCAATGTTAGGAATGGGATTAACTTTACTATCATCTATTCTAGGAGTAGCCGTGAGTGCCATTATTTTGTTTGGTTTTGAACTTGGGCTTATAGAATTAGCATGGGGAGGACTTGTGTCTGGAATCGTGCCATTATTTATCTACTTATACCTATTTACTAAAAAAGGCAACAAAAATGGAAATATTTACTTCGTTAAACCGAAAGTTGATTTCAAAGCTTTGGGAGAAATTATTTATAACGGAATGGCGGTATTTATTCCGATGGCTTCTACCGTACTTTTAATGACTGTTAAAAATAATGTGGTTGGAAGAATGGATGGAATTGGTGCTATGGGAATTGCGATTGTGGGGATGGTAATGGGAATTCATGGTGCACTTGTGGTTGTTTTTGCGGGATATATGCAAGGCGTTGGCGGACTTATCTCGTTTAATCATGGTAAAGAAAACCATGATAGACAGAAGAAGTTATTTAGATTAAATTTAAAAATAGTTCCTGTTATTTCAATTATTACATGTATCATTGCGTTAGTACTTTCTTATCAGTTGATGAGCATTTATGTTCCAGCTGGTACGGAAATTCATGAATTAGCAGTGCGAGGACTCCGGATTATTTCATTCTCGTTTTTAGCAATCGGGATTAACACATTTGTAGCAGGTCATTTCACATCATTAAGCAAAGGATGGATTGCGACAATTTTAGGTTTAGTACGAACAGTTGTACTCGATTTTGGATTTATTCTTATACTCCCAGCAATATTTGGACTTGATGGCGTATGGATGACGATGCCAATTGCAGAAGGAATCGCAATTTTCTTATCACTCGGATTGTTATTCAAACTTGGAAAGAAGTATAATTATTTGTAGTAGTTGAGTGATTTTGTGAAGCTGATTTGTGGCGAAAAGTGTAACGGCGAAAAAACAAAAAAGGATTTTGAGGATTGTACAGGGCGCTTCCCTTTTAGCCGCACAGACACTTTCCGTTACTCAAATAAGCGAAAAAGCCCAAAATTCAAATACTCACTTGCACTTAAATTTTGGACACGTATTTGTATAAAACCCCACAATATCTATTCTACGAAAAAAAGACCATGCCATCATAAGGTACTTGTTTACAAGCTTTCAACCGTTGAGAAAGTCCTCCGACATGCGCTTCTAGCTTATGACCATCAGGATCAAGAAAGTAACAAGATTTCCCTTCACTTTTACTAACTTTCCAAAATGAAATATTTGCAGCTTTCAATGCTGACTGAAATTGTTCAAAGGCTTCCTCATCAATAGAAAAAGCAAAGTGTGTATAGTCACTCATTTCAGCATTAACAAAGGAACGACTCTTATCCAAAGATAAGCATAACCAAAGTTCACCACATTCCAAATATGCACCTGAATTCCATCTTGCGTGTAATTTTACTCCTAAAAGTTCTTGATAAAAATTAATACTCGTTTGTAAATCTGATACAGCCAAAGTAATATGATTAACTCCCTTTAGCATTTATGCCACACCCCTTTTCATCTTAAACTAAATTTAGCTTCATCACTAAATCATTTAGTGCCACTCAGGTGGGTTACAACCCCGATCTACTTATAGCATATTGTCTAATCAATAATTCCACCATTTTCTAGGTCTTTCACTTTCTCAATATTAGCTTTCATCATTGAAATAGTCTCTTGATCATGATTTTCCCAGTCAAAAACCTCTGCTATAAGACGCAAAGGACTTTTGCTTCGATATGATCGAGTTGGATTTCCTGGAAATTTTTTATCCGTTAAATTTGGGTCATTTTCAAAATCTCCAGTCGGCTCTACTTCATAAATTCGCTCTGGATTTTCTCCTCTAGCTAATTCAGCTCCCCAGACAGCAGACTCTAGGGTTGCCGAGAAATAGATATGATTAAGACGCAAATTGTCACCATAATTTGATAAATGTCCTGCTTCAATCAACTCACCAATTTTCAAATCAGCTTTCGTTCCATGATAAAAAGGACCTATATCTAAAACCTTGTTCTCGTTCTTCATCTGAAACCTCCTACCAAAATTCCACAAATCACTTTACCCAATTATACCATTTTCTGGTCGGAAAATACAGAGTTCCACAAGCTTTTCAGCCATGGTATCCGCAAATTAAAATTAGAAATTTTACCAACCCAAAATCCCGTCATCAACAGGGATTTTTTTACTTAAATATTATTCTACACCATATTACTACTCGGTGCTTGCGTGTCCTGGTTATAAAGTTGTAGACATTTTAAAAGCTTTTTTTGCGACCACTCGGACAAGTATATCGGTTGAAATTCATAGATTTTCACTTTTCAGTATGCAGCATCTTTTCAGAATTCTCCCCATAAATGAGGTGTTTCATCTGGATATTCAAAACAAATTTCAATAACACCATCAAGTAATGGGCTATCAAAGCATCCGGTGCAATTAAAGCCATCAATATCAATTTCTAGCGAAGTTAAAACTGCTTCTAATTCGTGGTTATCATCACTTCTATTTACAAATAAGCGTTTAATTCTCGTAGCACTATCATCTAAAACGTAATCCCAATCCCAACCCCACTCTTCATTTGTATAGACATCTTTGTGCTTGAGTAACCGAATTTCGTAGGCTACCGTTGGAGCTAAGTTATTATAATATTTTTGCGCTTTAACTTCTTTTACAGGAATGATGTGAACGAATGCAATCACTCCATTTTCTAGAACGTTTAACTTGGTCGCCATTTCGATTCTTTTGATGTGTAAGCAATCAAGTAGTTCTTGGGGTAGTGCCATTTTTACCGCTCCTCAAAAATTTTTATTGCCGATTAGGCAGACCAGCGGACGCCATATTTGTATCATGATTTCTAATTCCCACCTTGGGTTATCTAAAGTATTGATTTCAACACCACCTATCACGACACTTTTGAATGAAATTTTTTCTAATTCAATTTTCATAAGTTTTCTCCTGAACCTTGCTAAAATTAACCGTATGCAATCCAGGTAAATATTGAAAGAATTATTACCAACCCTACGATGATTAAAAGGAAGATAAGCATTGCTTTGCCCATTGTCATTAAACTTTGCTTTATTCGTTCTTCACCTATTTGTTGGTTTGTCGAAACATTATCTTTTTGAATATTTGTTTTTTCATGACTGCTAGGCATTCCCCATGAGTGGGTTAACTCTTTTGGAGCAGTTGATAGCCCTTTGTTGAGGCATAAATCAAAGTCTTGTAACCACCGATAAAACTCATCAAATTCTTTTGGTACGTCAGAAGCATTAAGAAATTTGGTATGAAGTGTTTCAAACTGTTTGCTGAGCGCTTCTGTCATGTAGGGGTAGTAGGTAGAAAAAGTTTCGAAATGACGTATCAAAAAGTCTTTTAACATGCGAAATAACTGCTGACGGTGCTGATTGCTATTTATTCGTTCATGAGTTAACTCCCTAGCAAAAGCTTCTAATTTTTCAATGGTTAACTCATCAGCGTCCATCAGCTTTAGGTTTGCAAGCAATTTATCAATTACAATTCGATCATCATCTATGTCTTTACGAAAATCTTCATAAAAATAGGCATATTCTTCATCTTTTTCTGTTGCAGTCATACTTAGTGGTCTATCTAAACGTCGTCCACGATACCGGAAACATTCTTCAATATACGCACTAATAACATATTTTGCTAAGGTAATCTCACGAAGTTTTTTCACTTCTGTCAGCGGTGTTTCATCAAGCAATCTTTCATACACTTTTTCAACTTCTGGGTACTCAAAGGTTTCTTCAATCCCAAGAACTTTCCATGGATTGATAACGTGCGTGTATTTTATAGTTCGGTAAAAGTCAGCTAAATTATCTTCACTACCGTTTTTTATTCTACGAAACGCCTTACTAAGTACAAAGTAAACAGCACCATTACGTTGCCTTATGCCTGCACCTGCTTCTTTTAGTGTGTCCACTTCCTCAATCCATTCTCCACCTTTATGTGTGATAATCAATAGACCTAAATAACCTGCAAACATTTTAGCATAGCTTAAAAGGTTATCTTCGAGCAAGTGACCAATTTTATAAGCGTTATGAGCCTGTTCTGCAAGCTGCTCTACTGCACTGACATCTGCTTCTGCGAGAGTAAGATCAATCTTGAAACTTGCTTTTGCAAAATCTATGAAATCAAGACCATGTGCCAAGAAAGACAATCCAATTTTACTTATCTCTGTTGTCTCTGGATTTTTAGTTAGAATTTCATGTTCCTTTTCATACTGTTTTTGAAGTTCAGCAATAACGGGTGAGACTTTATCACTAGTTAAAGGGGGTAGTTCCCCAATTGGAATAGATCGGCAATTATCAATACGTACAGTTTCTTCTATACTCACATTTTCTGGAAAAATAATTCCCCCTTTACTATTACTTACATCATAAAATCCTACACCATGCTTTTGTGCTAATTCAACCATCAGCGAATGAGCTTCCTCTGCCATAGACCAACCAAAGCTAGCATAAATGATATCATAGCCGATTGAATAACCAGTTAAATATGCTTCCAAACTTTCATCTTCAGAAATCATTTCATCAGTTGGTGCATAATCTCCATTTAAAGGTGGGAAAGTTTGTTTCATTTCCATAAACCAATTTTTCAATGGGGTTGAAGTAACAGAAATATCATGATAACCATGAGGCTCGCTCCAGTGAGTTTGTGCCTTGTACCACGCCAGAAATTCTTTTCTTTCTCTTGGTGCTTTTGCCGCCTCAAATACCACTAAATCATAGCTCATATCTACCAGCTCCTCATGCTTACATTCAAGGTAATAGCTTACTTTCCAACCATGTGCGTGGAAAGTTTATTCAAACGCCAACAACACAATTTTTTCCTTGTAATAATATACCACAGACGCAAATACAGTAACACCAGCTTCTTCCCAATTTTCACCCTTGAAAAACAATAGAAATCACGAGAAAAAGGTTGATTTTGCCAATGATACTGACTCCTTCAAGCTTTGTCCTTGCTGCTCAAAGACAGAGGGCGAGAACTTATACTGACCAACTTTCTTCTGCACGCTCCCAAAACTTTGGTCTTGCCCCTCAAGGGCAGAGATCGGGAACATATACTGATCGAATTTTCCGTGCAATTCCTTCAAGCTTTGATTCTGCTCCGTAAGGGCAGAAGGCGAGAATTTACTCTGCCTAAATTCCCCGTGCAACTCTTTCAAGCTTTGATTTAATTCCTTAAATATAGAAGTCTGGAACTTATACTGACTAAACTTTCTCTGCAACTCCTTCGAACTTTGCGTCAGTTCCTCAAGAGCAGAAGTTGGAAACAGATATTGACTGAATTCGCCATGCAACTCCGCCAAGCTTTGATTTAGTTCCGCAAGGGCAGAAGTCGGGCGCTCATGCTGATGGAATTCCCCACCCAATTCCTCCACGCTGTGATCTTGTTTCTCATGGGCAGAAATCGGAAGCTTATCCTGACGGATTTCTTCGTGCAACTCCGCCACGCTATCTTCTTGCTCCGTAAGAGCAGAAGTCGGAAACATATACTGACGGAATTTCCCATCCGATTCCATCAAATCAGCAAATGGACCACTTTCGATAATAAGACCTTCCTCCATATAAATAATTTCATCATATTGATTAAGCATCTCCTCATCAAGGGAGTGAGTAATTGTCAATAATGTTAAATCCTCACGCTTTAATAATCGGCGCTCAATATCTGCCCCCGTCTGTTTATCCACAGCTGATGTTCCCTCATCTAAAATCAACAACGGCTTATTCTGAATAAGCGCCCTCGCAACCGCAATTCGTTGGCGCTGACCACCAGACAAGTTCGACCCATTCTCCCCAACCAATGCCCGCAACGTTCGCTCATCATTTAAGAACAAAGACACACCACTATCCTCAATCGCAGACTGAAGCTCTGCGTGAGTATACGCCTTATGCAAACGGATATTTTGCTCAATATCCTCATCAAACATATAAACATTCTGATGAACCATTGTCGGCAACTTACCAAAACTTGTGTCTGTTAACTCCTTAAGTTCCACTTGATCATATAAAACCTCTCCACTATAACCATTTAAATGCCCCATCAAAGCTTTCGCAAACGTTGTCTTCCCACAACCCGACTGCCCAATAAGCGCATACTTCTTATTCTTCTCAAAAGTAAAATCCACCCCGTTAAGTGCAGGAATTTCCTGTTCTGGATAAGTAAATTCCAATTTCTCAACCCTAATCCCACTACTAAAAGTTGCAACCTGGCTTCCCCTATAACCAGACTCCCGCATTGCAAAACCTTCCAAGCGACGAACGATTTCTTTACTTCCTGTTATCATCGGAATCATTTGCCCAATTTCTTGAATCGGTCCAGTAATTTGACCAGAAACAATAAGCATACCCACCATAGCACCAGTCGACAGACGCCCTTGAATAATTAAATAAGCTGAAAAAAATACTACCCCAACTTGCAAGAAAAGACCAATTACTGATGCAACAGCGCCTGCGATCGTTGAAAAATGATGTAATGAAAAATTTGATCTAATCACGTCATTATTACATTTCTGAAAACTTTTCTTAACATGACGATTCATTTGGTAAGATTTGATGACTTCAAACCCAGAGAAAATATCTTTGATTTTGATTGTAAAACGAGATAAGCTTTCCGATAGCCTAGTTTGTCTTTTTCTAATAGGCGCACCAAATAGCGCCTGTGCACCAATTAAAACAATTGAAGTAACAAGCAATCCAATCGCCACAATAAAGCTAAAATAAATCATAAAACCAATTGCTATAATTGTTTCCATCCCCATTTGAGCTGCCGTGGCAAGTGACAGAAAATAATTATCTTCTAACAATTTAATATCATTAGTCAACGCTGAAATATAGTCAGCTGAATTAACGGATTCAAATTGCCCAATATCCTGTTTCATAATGCCACCAAAGACATCTTCTTGAATATTACGAAGTACCCTAGCAATGAACCATGCATATAAAACTTCCGTAACATAATGGACAACACCAAGCAACACAAAAAAGATAGCAGCAGTAACCAATAAACTGTAAAATCCATCTAAATCAAGACTTACCGCAACATCTATAATATCTCGTAAAATAATTGAAAGGTAAACAGTCATTCCTGACGATACCAAACTCATCATTAAATAGGCTAACACCAACCACTTATTCTTTGATATATACTTTTTCATTACTCAACCCCTCCTAAACTTGAGTTAGATTGGAATCTAATCATACTATCATACATTTCTCACGACTGGACAGTCACAAGTTATGAAAAGAAAAATAACCCAAGCAAAAAAGAGACTATAGTGTCCTACTATCGAGGAAAACACCAGATAAGGAGATTCTATTCAGATGGGCTGCGTGATATTATCCTACCATGAATACTCGAATTAGACAAGTCGCTAACACGAATTTAATCAACATAATTTTAGCTTTTTCACGTTAATATTCACGTTAATTATTTTTCTTCGATATTTCGGGATAAATACAATATGGTATGTACAATCCCACCTTGAATGTGGTAAACTGTTATTGTCCATTTTGGACGCCTCCTGTACTTTGATATTGGCCTGCGAAACCTTTATCATTATAGCACAGGAGGCTTTTATTTTCGTCTCCATCGCTTTCGCTCTGCTGGTCGCTCGCGCATAGCGCGGGGTTTAATCAATTAATAATTAAATGCACAATAAAAAAAGAGCAGCAATAGATTGCGCTCAGCACAATTATTACACTCTTAATTCACAACTGCCACCCTAACTATTAACTAGCACTTAGGGCGACACTTAGGACGACACCAACTAGGACGACACCAACACCTCGGCCGCCATCTGAAGCAACGAAATCTCATGTTACTCACCTCCTACTTAAAAGCTATTATTAATTCTATCACATCTTCCTATAATTGTAAAGCATAATTTTACATTTTCTGACTTTTTTTTTCATCATTAATCAATTTACACTAATTTAAGACAAGATTTTGCAAATTTACTAATAAAACGAACTCACTTGAAATTTTCAACCGATCGCACATAGACTTTTGCATTTAGCCCATACTAATCCAAACAAAACACACTAAAAAACGTATTAAACAAGGTGATAGCATGAGCTTTAACAGTGAACTTCTAGGCAAAGAAAGTGTCCACAAACTAATATTAACATTCGGAAGCTTCGCAGTCATTACAATGCTCGCAACAGGCACAGTCAATGTAATAGGCACACTCATCATCTCCAGAGGCATCGACATCTACGCAGTCGGCGCAGTCGGCATCCTATTCCCGTTAGTAACTGTCTATTTCGGCTTCTCTCAACTCATCTCAATCGGAGCTGCATCCTACATTTCCCGAATGTTAGGCAAAAATAAAAAAGAAGCAGTCCTATCTGCCATCATCATCTCCTACGCACTAACCCTCTTAATTTCAATCGCACTAATGATTGGAACATGGCTATTCAAAGACAACATCCTATCCTTCCTCGGTGCAACAGCTGATTACACAGAACTCGCGCACTCCTACCTATCTGTCTTCATCTACAGCATTCCATTCACGGCAATGGTTCTCTTATCAAGCGCGACCTTCCGTGCATATGGAAAATTAAAACTCTCCATGCTAGTCATCCTGGTTGAATCCGGACTAATTATCGCCCTCGACTACCTATTCATCTATGTCCTCGGAAGCGGCATCGGAAGCGCCGCATTCTCGCATATACTCGCGGGCATCATCGCATCTTTACTCGGCATTATCCTACTCATCAAACTAAACAGCGATAGCAAGCACATACTAAAACTTTTGCTAAAATGGGACATCCACATCATGAGCGAACTCCTAAGCATTGGGCTTTCCGCCTTAGGACGCAGCCTCGCAGGCGCATCATTTTCTCTAGTTTTAAACCACACGATCAACCATCTAGGCGGTGAAGACCCACTTGCCGCATTGGGCGCCGTAAATCGAATCATCCTATTCTTACTCTTTACAGTGATGGGCATCAGTCAAGCGATGCAACCAATTGTTAGCTATAATTTTACTGCTAAAAAAAGCAATCGAGTTAAAGCAGCTCTAGAATATGCATTAATCTATTCAGGAATTATTGGTCTAATAGGATCGATTCTAGGAATTTTCTTTCCTCATCAAGTCGTAAGTATTTTTACCAACAACGCAAATGTTTTAGACGATGCAGCATTAATCTTCAAAATGCAACTCGTCCTGTTTTTCACAATCGGCTTGCAAATTCTATCTGCAACCTACTTTCAAGCCATTGGAAAAGCCTGGATGAGCTTCTTTTTATCGGTATTTAAACCCCTGCTTATTCTAATTCCCTTGGTTTACTTCATGCCGAAAATGCTAGCTGGAATTATTGCAACTGTTTGGTGGATATTCCCCATTTCTGATATCCTTGCAACTATTATTTGCGTTTTAATACTATGGAAAAATGTAAAGAAATTGCCTAATTAGTTTCTTTGGCAATTTCTTCGGTTTCAGCCGTTGTTCGACTTCTTTCTCAGCCAATTCTAGTATTTCTAAAATCGCTGGGTAGCTCTTAACTCCCAGTTTTTAGCAGATGCTAATTTTTCTTACTCAACATCAGTTTCGATAGGTCTCTGGTCTCAGCAAATAACACACTCTTAAGCTCCCGTCCTGTATACTAAACTAACTTACAATCTGCCAGTAAATTCTAAACTACCTCCTACCTGCTAATTATCGTCAAGAACTCCGAAAAAACACAAACTTGACATACTGATGTCATATTAAATGTGGTATAATATATTGGCTTGACTCTTTGTCTGAGTGGGTCGGCACAAAAAAGAAAAGTATAAAGTAGGTAGCATAATGAAGAATGAGATTATCGTTAAGGGTGCACGGGAGCAGAATTTGAAGAATATTGATATTACAATTCCGCGTAATCAGTTTGTTGTTATGACAGGGCTTTCGGGTTCTGGAAAATCATCACTAGCATTTGAAACAATTTATAAGGAAGGTCAACGCCGGTATGTGGAAAGTTTATCGGCGTATGCACGTCAATTTTTAGGGAAT
>Ga0123355_10021757_pt1 | contig 10270 bp, 1 predicted proteins | sample TergutEmb28metaG_3_FD_89872 | JGI IMG/M metagenome (GOLD analysis project Ga0123355, IMG submission 89872) | Embiratermes neotenicus P1 segment gut microbial communities from Petit-Saut dam, French Guiana - Emb289 P1 | ecosystem: Host-associated > Arthropoda: Insects > Digestive system > Gut ... | reverse complement strand
GAATTTTAACGATGATGTACATTTATTATTATTATAACTGACTATTTCCATATCCATGGATTTTGTAATCCGATGAGGATCCAAGGAAAGATAATAAAATACAATACAATACAATACAATACAATACAATAAATACAAACAGGGAAATCAAACATCTTACATTGTATGGAACAGTACTGACTGTGACCTATTGGTTTCCCAGTGGACTGTTTACTCTCTTCTCTTAAAATTCAGTAAAATAATATGTGATATTCTGATTTCAGAAACTTTTATTCATTATGGTACTTTCAATAAATTACCAGAAATATGGAAATTTTCTTCTGTTATAAGTTTCTTCAAGTGCTTTCCAAAATTTAAAATCTTTGAAACTAATGCCCTAACAACTTTTACTCCCTCTAATTAATGATTTCATATCAAAGAAAACTGATACTTGTGAACACACCTAGGATATTTGCTACATAGATAATTAGACACCATAAGTACAGAAATACAACTGAGATCAAATAACAATTAATCAACTCACCAGAATTGTAGAAATCCAGTAAAAATAGCATTTCAAGGCAATTACAAAACTTACTGCATGAAGCGCAGTCCTTCTTAAGAAACTACAGGGTTTTCTGCTAATCAAGAAATTCTCTGCATTTTATGGAACCCAAAGGTTCATTATAAAAAATTATTCTGTTAACTCACTTGTAGCTACGGAAAGGAAAATTCTGTAATGTTCTATGCCACTTGGTGACTTGCCAACTTGCATAACACTCTCTATTTCAGAAGGGCAAAATATTCTAACTTCTTTCACCCAAATGCAGCATTCCACTAAATACAGGCGGCAGAGTCTGTGGACAAGAGCGTGGGAGACCCCCCACCCAGAAAAGTAAAGAATTGTGCAAATAAATGAACTACTTCTAATAGATAACATGGAATACAAAATTACTTGCTCTATAAATCATATATCCGCTACTGGTCTAAACTTACATAATTTACTTTGAAAGAGGATGAAACTGAAAAAAAGTTATTCATAATACAAGTGGGAATCCAAAGGTTCTGCCACCGATTACATCGATTACATCGCCAGCCAAAAGGATGATGAAATAAAGTTGTACATACCCTAGCAACAACACAATAAGGCGCCATCTCCATATCACACTTCAGTTATTTCCACACCATTTGCTATTTCAGCAGTCAATAGTCCTAGCCCCTATAGTCAACCATCCCGAAAGTTCTGAATATTATGAAATTAAACTCCACTTTCAACGAACATATTCCCGCCTTAAAATGGCGCTGACGAACAAAAGCAGAGCGATGTCCCTTAACCCTTCGGTGGCGACAATTAAAACAAAAACGAAACAACGTGTGCGTTTTCGATTCTGAGGTAAGGGCGGTGTTGGTAACGGACTGGCGTGTTGGATGTTGGTTAGGACTACTAGAAAACAATTTAGTGACCAAATCTCTAGCGTGTTTGGTACACTACAGGTGGGGTTGATAGAATAAAAACGACTAGACCGCCTTCATTAAGGTCATTTACATTTGGTGCCTTCATTGCACAATCTTTGTAATTAATTCCAACCTATATGAAATAATGCGAGTTCACCCATAACCCCATTCTATTTCCCCACCCTCACCCCCGGACTCTCGAGAGATCAATTTAATAAACAGCTTGGGTGAACCTAACCTAGTAAACAACTGCCTTGCAAATGTAACATCAAAGTTTCACATAATTCATTACTACATTGACCTAAGAAAATGCTGCAGGCTGTTGCCGCAGTGGTTAAAGTTTTACCTGATTGCCTGTTGTTAGAACTACACCAACATGGACACATCTAAAAACTATGGTTGAATAAAACCCTGAACAGAATACGAATGTATTTGTATGGCTACTCAAATCTGTTGTATTATACAATCTTTAAAAGCCCACTAACTTAAAAACACTCAAACACAATGAACTAGGCAATCCAGGATAACTAACACTGCCATTTGCTGAGGAGCAGAGCCTGAGACCCATTTCCTATTTCACATCTCACGATGTTGTTTTGCAGTAAGTTTCAGTTGTTGTGGTTGCAACTGTAATAATACATATTTGAAGGCACACCTTCGGTGCACCAGTCACCCACTTGAAGTTTGATACATTTTTAATTTGTATGTTACAGTAATGATGGTTTAATAAATGACTTAGCGTCTACAAATAATAACAACGAAAATCCCTTTCAATGAGTAACATGGTAATTGCAGTGGGATTATGAATCTGAAAATGGCTTGGGTCCATTAAGAAAAGTCAAACCTGGACTAGACATGTCAAAACAAATGTAATTTACTATGTGAAGTCACAACTTGGTCATATCCTATGCCCTAGTTCTTCAACAAATGTACATGGAGTTCAACTGAAGACTGAATGCCGACACAGAGTAAGCTACATGGCCTTACATTTCCACATATAATGTATATAACGTACCGTATATCACAGCAGGTGTTGGACATGATATCTGCCAACTCTCAGGCATTCTTGATTTCAGAGGAACTGGAACACTGGTACACCATGAATTTCCTACACTTTTCATAGTATTCCCTGCATAGGTTTCCACAATAAGAATCCTCTGTGTTAAACTGTACTGCACACTCACGACCAAAACTGTACACTGCACTGTGATTCACATATGTCACACAAGAAGATTCAGCTGAACTGTGATTTAAGATGTCATGATTATTCATGTAACAGTACACCTGCAAGAATGAGTGGCAGCTGCAGTGCTGTTAAACTTACTGTGCAATATTGACAGTTTCTAGACAAGAACTTCAAACAGTATTTGCTAATCTTTTCACCAGGTGGCCAGCATATCTCAGAGTTGAAGGAGGTCATTACCAATAACTACTCTAAGATGCGGTAAATTGTAATGTATATTATGGTAAGAAACGTAATGCTGGTGCTTGCAGCTTGTTGGGGTTAAATTTTAAATTGAAGTGTCTGTATTATGGCTTGCCAAGAGCTGTGATATGAACCAAAACATGCTGCACAAAGCTAAGATTGTAGGTAATGTTACAAAGTATATTTTTCATATTACATAATGATTACGGTTGATGCACAATAGAAGTTGAGTCCATATTGACCTAGAAAATTTCTGATCTGCAATATTCTATATTATGCCCTGTAAATGACCACAAAATCAACACGTGTAATGTTGTTGGTGTGTGATTTAATGAAGCAAGATTACACTTTTATTTGAGACTAAAAGAGTAGAAGAAAAAGCATACCTGAAAAGTAAATAACCAAGTTTTAATGAACATTGTCTTTCACATAATCAGCTAACTAACTCTGTGAAGCAAATCCTTTGTTGACAAGTGAATAGTCACTCAGCTATTCTACAGATTCTCAACCATGGTCAAACCTGAAGGCTCATAATGTCTTGTTTTACAATGGGCTGCTCTTCCTCCAACCAAGCTACAAGACCACTCCTTGTCAGATGTTCGTGAGTGCATATTATCACTTTCACAGCTATCCTTCACACTATGAAGACTTTGCCTTCATTCACAGCCGATGCCAGACTGACAAACCCACATAGTACTACTTGAAGTTCCTTTTATCGCTTAATTTAGCATTGCAGAGCAGATGGAATCATCAGTCCCTGCACAGTAACAGAGTCATCCACTCTTCAGCATGCAATCCAGCAATAAAAGAAACTCTTTCTACTTAAAAAGCCTATGTTTAGTTTCCATCATGTGGAACTAAAAATGGTAAGGGCCTACTGAAAGGGCAGATGAAGTGAACATAAATCAAATCATGGAAGGTCCCTGAAGATTTCTCAACTTACAGAGAGAGTGCTGCTGGAAGTAAGACCTGTCATCACATTCCATACAATACTTCAAGGCTTCAAATAAAATGAGGTTGCACAGGCAACCCCAAAATCTGCCCAGTGATTTCTTCAACACAGCTATTCAGCTATGATACATTACAATCAATGTCTAGTTAAGCCATACCATCTCAGCTGACAGAAATGGTCAAATATGAAAATAATTAATCTTGAATGCACCAGTCCGCAGGGATGAATATTAACCCACAGCAACCCTACGAACAATGCACTGCTTTGAGATTTTAGGTAAACAGTGTACATTAGGGTACAACTGTACATAATTTTATTACAAGACCAGTATGGTGTCAAGCTATTATGTAGTTCACTACACATTTATCATTATTTACATTAATTTTAAATCCCAATGAACAAGCAGAAAATAACAATCAAAATCATTGAATACCAGTCTATTCAACTAACTCTTTTTACAAACTTAACATTTATTACAATTATTTTTGCAATATATATACTACAATTACAAGCCTTTGTTGATACATGCTTATTTCTATCATGTCTGTAACTCATTCTCTGTCCAGCTGTACTCAGAGACAGAATTTTAAATGCAGTCTTAAGACATGAGAATACATCAAAGGCAAGTCATGTCACTGGTTTATTCTATCCAGTGGAACCGCGAACCATATTTAGCAGGAGGACGAGGATAATCATCAGGTAAGTAGGGTGTGTAGTCTGGGTAGACATCTGGTTGCTTGGGCTCTGGTTTTGGACGTTTAGCATCGTGAACTTTCACTTCACAAAAGTATCCAAATGGTGGACGCTCAACCCCAAGGTTGTCCAAAACACATTTATCATACACGGCTTGTGTCTTCCGACATCTGAAACAGGTATGATAAATATTAACTGAAATAATCCAGAATCATTAACTCAGAAACTGAAGAAGGTGGTGCACATTAGTACCTGACACCTTCTTTTTCATTTTAGACAGGTCATCACTTCCTGCATATTCCTGAATAAAACACTACACAATAAAGGCTCCATTTAAGTATTACTCAAATTACAAGTTAATGTGTACACATGTTACACTGTACACAAAAGTAACTCGCATTTTCAGTTTTCTTTCTTGTTTTCTGGCCACATTTTCTAGTACTTCACTACAACATTTTGTACATATAAATATTCACAACCACACTTCAACTTTACCCATTTGTAATAATCATGTTCCATACAGCATAAATTTCACAATCCACACTACAAAATGAATTAGCATAAACAATGAACTATAAATATTACAGCAGATAACTTGCCATTACCACACTAAAATAATTTATATTTATTACACATTAGTGTATAGTCCTTAACCTGGGAATGAATTTTTTATTTTCTGTTTGTGGAGTGATGTATACAGCAGCACACAATAATTTTAACTTCCACTCTTTTATAATTACCCATTCTTATCCTATATTATTTTATATTATTATTCAAAAGTAAACTGTGAACTGAAATTATATATTTTTAATATTATGGAGTGAATGTGACATATTTAACTACAACTGTATTCTTGTATCGAAATCATCGTGCTGAAGATTACTAACTGAAACATGCTGGTGGAAATATTATATATAAAAATACATCATAAAAATTAAAGTGCATTTTATTGGTTGTTTACACATTTTATAAATCTAATTAATGCATGGAATATGGAACGTATTAAAATTCTTATTATCTGTTTGAATCAACTTCCATATCAGGCAGGCTTTTCTATATGTGTATAGTACATTACTAAAACTCAAAATGTTTGAGAAGTTAACAATGAACTAAGTGAAGTGTTCAGAGTACAAATTGGGAGTTTCACACTCAGCATTTCTCAAGAACAACTCAAAAAATAGGTACCTTGCAGAATTGGCTCCTGATACCCACCCACCTACTCACTCACTCACTCTCCCACATGTAGAGAGGTCTGATGATGTCAAGCCCTTACAACTCCCAGCTGTAACTCCAGCTTCTCCTGACACATTTTGTTACAGAACTTTGCAGTGCTAATGCTAGACAAAAGTCACTTGTTACTGTGATATTTTCAATTTTCATATGAAGCTTGTTTTGTTAGATTACTTTAAATCTGCTTATTTTTGTTAACGTGCTTTTAGAATGGTCAATAACATCTGCACACAGACATCAATGGATGTTTTACAGCTATATATGAGTGGGCCATCATTTTTAAGTAACAGGACAATTCTTAACATTTCATTTTATTTTTAAACATGGCATAGGTGTAGTTTAATGCTTTCTTATTCAATAAGAAGTGAAAGAATTTTGCATATTGAAAGGATTCTTCTTCCTACAGTTGATTAACAGATGCCCAATAATTTATTAAATTCCATACAACATGCATTACTATAAAGAGCACTTTTTATTGCCAGACTTCCTGCCAAACGACAGGTGGCATCATTTTTGTACAGCTACTAATTATGCCACACACTCTGCAGTAGTGATAAAAAATTATATATGTACAACTGGAGAATGAGCACAATTCTGAGTGTGGTAAGAGAAAGGTAGTGAGGGGAGTTAGCCAACTCTGCAACCTTAAGAAAGAAAGGTATAGCAGACTGGGAATGTCCTAATAGATAGCAAAAATAACAGCACATATGCCTAGGATGGATATCACATTCAGTTGGTACACAGTTACCTTCATGCCACTTGACAATCTGCTACTCACTAGAATACTCCTGACATATTTGTTTCGTGGTTGGAGTGTCTGTAGTGCTCATGTATTGTATACGAGACACGTAGTTCCTGTGACTGTAATACATTACTAACAGTTTCATATGACCAGTTCAAATGAAAATTCCTCTATCTGCCAACAACTAAGCACATACTGACTCCAATTTTATTTATAGTACAATTCTAACATCCATCAATCACAAACAACCTCATGAATTACCTTTATTTGATTACTTGATTTAACATAAGTCAATTTAAAAATGTTTCTGTACTTACTGTTCAAATTCAAAATGTGTGCTAGATTTATCAAGGCAATTAGCGTATTGTGTAAATTCCTTGAAGCATGTCTTCTTTACTTTCCTGAAGAACTCTAAAGCACAACTTGTTACAGCTTTACCTTCAGAAATACATTTTCTAGGATCCTGAAGCTCCTTGCGACACAGCATAAATTCCTGGAAACCAAAAAAGGAGTGCCTGTAGTATTTTGCCAGGAAAGGGGGTAAGTTAAAGGTCATTTCAGTACTTCTATATTAAACTGTGTGGGGGGACACGTACTTTTTACCTAGGCTAGCTGTTAACTCGTATGAGTGATCATAACCTAATGATACAAATACAAGATACATTTCATCGATTCACTGCTCTTAAAAAGCTAAAGCCTTCCCAGACAAAATGTCATACTAGTATCCGTTTTCGATACTTAACTGGTGGAAACAGGTAATATGTAGCATAAATGTTCGTCTACTGGAAGAACATTAAAACTCTTACATTGTTTTCAAACTCGCAGTATTTGCCGTAATGAAACGCTCCGGCTCTAAGTGCAGGGCCGCTTAAATTAACTTCTTGGACCGTTAACTCTTCCTCGGGTGGCAAATATACATCAGCTGTTACTACCATTTTCAGGCTCTCTTCGAACTCACAGCAATTATAACAACCCCAGCTACCTCTTACCCCTAATCTTTGTCGAACATGAATGCTACCACAACAGCCAACTCATTGTCCATTTTCAGACAAAAATATACGAAAGGCTTATACACAAACGTTACACACAACAATTTCAGGTTTCTAAAATGTCTAATTATTAGTACAATTACATGACAAATTGTATTACAACATATGTATTGAAAAGTTACATACTTTGCAAGTTGGTTGGTAGAACTGTCACATACACTGCCATCTACAGTACATTCGAGTCTTTATCGAGACCCGATTCATTCGGTATGGATCACCACCAGTAACCCGTTCAGTTCATCATCCCGTTATGTTTGTAATATTCAGTTGTAACTTAATGCAATTACAGGCTATGTAATTTGACACTCATTAGTACGATGTGTAAATTATGTGATTATATATACTTCCATGATAATGCACAATATAAAGAAGTCACAAGCAAAAGGTAAATTAAAACAACACCCAACGTTTCTCCGAATTGTTTTGTATTTCAGAGTTAACGAAGGGGTTTTATTTAAGAGGAAATAAGATGGTTTCAAAATTTCTAATCGTTCCTCTTCTCCCCTTGTCGAAAACTCGGTGTCATATGTATACAAAATTTACATAAGCAGTTGGAAAGTTTGTAATTAATTATTAACCCCTGTACCCTGACTTAAAACGGAGCTGTACAAATTAAACACACGTTACTAAAAGTATAGTGGAAATGTATATTGTTTTTGTATTATAAATTTTACTTTTAAATATTATTACTTGTGTAAAAACAGATACTTGGAATTGATAGTGAAAGAAGAATTTCAAACAGCAGAGCTTTGAAATTAATAAAGTGGGACTACTATTCTGTATTACAGTGAAATTAAGGACTGGTATTAGGTAATAAAATTGTTCTAGCTATCAACAAAAGTGTAAAATGTTAAGTAAATTCATATACCTAAGTAGGGTAACAAATAAATGCACTGGATTCTTGCCCAATTAAACTTTACTGTCAACAAAATTTATACCAGGAGTGGTGGACGGGACCGGCATGTGAACCACAAAGACCTATTGACTGAACGGGAACTGGTAAACGATACATTTCGGGGATTGACACGATGCGATTGCCAACTGGTGAACGCGACACGATTGAACCTTTGGACCGAGATCCAGATCAGTTAGTCTATCTCTCTCACTCTCTCTGATTTGTTCATTCGGTGCCGTACGGTTCGGAACGGGACGTACGTTAAGTGTACTGCATTGCAGTTTGTATTAATCAAGCTCTAGCTTTTAGAGAAATCCATGTTAAGTAATTCCGTTAAGGCAACTGTAAATGTGATTTCAACATTAATAATTCCAGTAATTCACTATGTAAATATTTAGAATCCATACAAATTGAAAATAACGATCTGGTTCAGAACTGTTCCTGATCAATAGGATAAGCGTTATAACATGAAAGCACTTGTGCTTATTCACTTCGGTAACCTATTTGTTATAATATCCTTTTGTTATTTTTCATCTGCTTCCACGAGAAAGAACAGTAACTGTCTTATGTATAAGCAGAGAAAGAAACTAAAGTTAATATTTAAAATTTTCGAAAATTCACAAAATTCCGGTTTCAAATTAGGTTTACATTCAAATGTGTAACTCAGTTTCAATTACCAAAAGAACAAAAGACAACAACGTTCAAATAACCAATGGGTAGTTAACGCAGAATCAAGAAATTACAACAAAATGTTTAGAAAAATAATTTAATGCGTTATGCTTAACCACAGACACCTGCACATTCATTGTACAGAGTTAAGACATTCGCACATCCGGAAGGAGAATGATTGTTCCTTGTTCAAAAATGTGTAGAAGATATTTACAAAATCGCTTCAAGAGTTTTATATATTATTTTCACGAAATGCATTCTGATGTGCGAAATAAAAACCGGGGAAATTTTCCATTATTCAGAACTTTAGTGCTGTATGACACTATATAGAGTTATGTAGAATGTATAACCTTGCGTAGTATCATAACTAATACTGCTGAGTCCAACGGAGAATTTCCCTAGTCATAAGCGTTATATGCCGTTTTCATTTACCGGACCGGACATTTTTTTCTCTGATAGAGAGGAGTGTCTGCTTCAGAAACCTGGTCGCCGCCTTTAGCTGTGGTGGGTGTATGTTTGATGTTAGTTTAAACATGCATATATATTTGTTTCTCTGACATAATTACAATGTAAGGTAAGCACACCCGGAAATACGGTAAGGAAAGAACACTCAGGATAGGTCCATCATCATCTTGTGCAATTTGTACCAAAATGTCATCGAATGAAGGAAGATGGCAATGGAATGCTACGTGATGATGAAGGCGCATGACGAAAGATAACGTTAAATGTCAGGACGGGGAAACTGCAAGGGAACATCACATTCGGAACGACTGGTGATTTTTGAAGGCTGAAGGCTGCTGTTCAGCGTTTACACCTGAAAGTAATTGAGAATTCACGATCGAAAAACTGAATGTGAACAGCATGCAACACACAGTATGAATGACATAGCATTGACTTCTGATGATGTGTGAGAAATGTATTCCAAGGAGAAATTCAGTTGTCGTGCAAGCACAGCAACAAAGCTAAACTAAATAACAATCCAAAGATAATTATCGTTAAACACTTTATTATCGAACTAATGCACAATATACAATATGTAGATACAATTAAAATTATAAAATATTTTAAAAGTTCTCCAACATGTTTCGGATCACAGAGAATCCATCGTCAGGGAGCCTTGTACAGTACTTGGCTAAAAATTACAAGAATGATTCTATCGTGTCCGTTGACATGGACAAGG
>Ga0123355_10021756_pt1 | contig 10271 bp, 4 predicted proteins | sample TergutEmb28metaG_3_FD_89872 | JGI IMG/M metagenome (GOLD analysis project Ga0123355, IMG submission 89872) | Embiratermes neotenicus P1 segment gut microbial communities from Petit-Saut dam, French Guiana - Emb289 P1 | ecosystem: Host-associated > Arthropoda: Insects > Digestive system > Gut ... | reverse complement strand
GCTAACGTTCTGTTAGTCACTTCAGACAGCCTCATGTGTTTCAGCTTCAGACTGTTAACTTTTTGGACTTAACTGACATTATTTAGGAAGGAAAGCATGTTGATTATTACAGCAAAAAAGAGTCTCATACTTTAATGATGCTTCCAACATGTCAATTCTATACATTATATCTGCTATTTGTAAGTAATAAAAGCTGCAGCCATTTTAGTTTCTTTTCATTCATATTAATGACTGATTCACTCAGGGTCATGAAGATATTTTCACATATTTCCTTTTGAAAGTCTTGAACAGATTTGATTAAATTTTATATCAGTTGGGTCTGTTATGGGATAATATAGTCAGTAGAGTGACTTGGCTACAGGTTCGACAAATCCTGGCAAGGTAAGAAATGTATCCCTTCTCCAAGATATCCAGACTTGCTTTGGGGCTCAACAGGCCTCCTGTTTAATGGGTACTGAGGCTCTTCCAGGGGTAAAGCAGCTGGGCCATGAGGCTGATCATGAACCTCCATCAAGTGCTGAGGTTAAGATCATGTCCACTGCCCATATATGCCTTCAGAGTGTATAGGGAAAACTACTTTTATACCTCAGTTATATGAGTATTAGCATGTATTTCTTTCACTCGAATTCATTCTACAGCCCACTACTTTTGTAAATGTAACCAAACGATGTCATTGAGTACTTACAGCATGTGTAGAACCTTGCTTTCGTTTCCTCAACGCTGACTGTGAATTGCTATCACTGAGATGGTTAATTATACGTAAGACAGGAGGAAGACATCGTGTAAACACAGCACAAATTTTTAGTGCCACCGTCAGTGGTCCATTTGTCATTTTCTGTTAATTTGGAAATAGAAACTGTTTCTTATCTACTGGAATGCAGTGAATATTTTCACTTATAACTTCCTCTTGGCATGATTAGTGTCTTATGTATGGTTCCAAGTGGGGTGTGGGGTCAGATACTAGTAATTAAGATTTATTATTCAAATAATTACAAGTAATCTAAGTTGTCCACATGATACATTTACAAGTTTACAGGTTTTGATTGGGTCACAGAATATAATGAAGTTTTTTCCATTATGGTAAAGCAACTCAGGAAATTTATTCTTATTTATTATTGTTATTTTTTCATTGTATTTACTATTATTATTATTATTATTATTTATAATTTTATTAAGCAAAACTGAAGATGTCAGCACTCCTTGAGAAGGCTCAGTATATGACATTGTTTTTGAAGCCCAGGTAAGACTTTCAGGCACAACATAATTTTTGAGAACAATATCTAAGGACACCACCAAATAGACTATCAATATGTGAGTGGCATAAGAAGTTCGTGGGATCTCCAAGTACCTTCGGCAGATAATATCCAGGCCTGCGAGCACAAGATGAGGCTTCTCAGAGCCCTGGATCCTAATGTTGTGATCGACTGTCTCTGAGATGTGGAAGGGAACCTCATCAGTAAATTCCACTTGTTTCAGTAATCCATTGTCTTCATTGAGTTGTTCCAAAATTAGTGTGGTGATCACATAATGTAGTGGACAGTCATTAGGCCTGAGAGCCTACACAGTCTTAATTTAGTGTGCTTACAATCTCAAGGGTGGGTGTAGCACATTTGTGCTGTTGAGTGTGGTATGTAGAGTTCACGGCTGCACTTACAGATAAATTTTGCAGATAATGCACCACGATTCTCCAATCCATTCTACATTCTCAGGACTTGTGCTTGCATGCCCAGATTCCCTCTGCCAAAGGACACTTTCAGTTTCCATCAGCTTCTAGTGGCACTCATGCAGCAGTGATTGAGTTGGTGGTGGCCTTCAGTATTGCGATCAAAACTTGCTTTGTGTCTGAAGGTCTCGTTGGGTCTCAGTGAACCATACCACACACTGAGGTTTCTCCTGGAGTGTCAACATTTTCAGGTTTGCTGTATTAAATAAAAATAATAAATAATAATAATAAAATTAAACTTTCTGTGTAACGTTCCTTATGCAAAAAAAAAAAAACTGTTTTGTGTTATGTTACTCCAGTTGGAAGCTGTACTAACTCACAATTGTAAAGGATTTTTTGGTGACACTGTGTATATTTACATATTAGTAATTCATTTACTTTTCTCGTTACCATAATGTAGCCATCAATCCAATCAAGTATCCACTCATTGGTCTTGGGAAAGTGTCATAACCACCAGAAAAATTTGCAAAAACACGATATCCTATTGCACCAATTATATATGTAAACAAGGAATAAAATGCCTATCCAAACAGATAAAGATTAAAATATATGCCTGTTATGTGTATGGGTGTGAAATGTGGTCTGTCATATTGAGGAGGGACATAGGCTGAGGGTGTTCAAGAATAGAGTGCTGAGGAAGGTATTTGTGCCTAAGAGGGATGAGGTAATAGGGAAGTTGAGAATACTGCATAACGAGGAGCTTTATGACCTATACTTCTCAGAAAATTTTAGTAAGGTGATCAAATCAAGAAGAATGAGATGGATGGGCATGTGGTGCATATGAGTGAGAGGAGAGGTGCATATGGGGTTTTGGTTGGGAAACCTGAGGGAAAGAGACCACTTGAGAGACTTAGGTGTAAATGGGAGGATGACATTAAAATGGATCTCAAAGAAGTGGGATGGCAGGGCTTGCACTGGATTGATCTGGCTCAGGGTAGAGGCAGGTGGTGGGCTCTTGTGAATGCAGTAATGAGCCTCCAGGTTTCATAAAATGTGGGAATTTCTTAATTAACTGTACACCTGTTAGCTTCTGAAGAAGTACCCTGCACCAAGGATTTATTTAATTGTTTAGAGTAAAATGCTGTTCTACCCATTGAGCAGGACAAATCTATGACACCAGGTACTACAATCCATTTCTACTGAAGCACATTATATGTGATACGTGAAGGTGCAGGGATTACCATAATGTATTTAGGTGAATTACCCTAAAAAATATTGATCTGTGATTTGGTGCTGAGACTGTGATTTATGGACTGGATTAACACAAGATTCTACTTGTGTTGGGACATAGGACTCTGTTCTGGGACAAATATATTAGGGTCTGGATGTACATGGTGCATGTGGTTCTGAAAGGCATAGCATTTGTGAATTCAGTTTTGCAAATTTTCTAGTGTGTTTTGCTCCTCCAGTGCAGAAAAGATGCACAGTGTACTCTTTCATGCTCTGAGAATGAATCAGGGACAAACTGTCTCGCCTAATGGGTCTCATATGCAGCATTCAGTTTTAATTCCAATACATTTATGTATATTAACAGTAGTTTATAAAACAAATGTTAACAGCTATAAGACATTCAGCCCTGTTTTGTAGTCGTCTTGATGTCTAGTGTAGTGGAAGTGTAGAGTCACTGTGCTATAATTAAGGACATGCCATGAATACAAATTCTTGAACATTGGCACCATTAGAGGCAAGTGATCAACTTTGTGCTCCAGTTGCTTTACTCTTGGGGGATTGGTGGTGGGGGGAGGAAGATGCCTTGACAGGAGTCGGCATGGGTGCAAGAGTTAGTTGTAAACAGTGGCAGAGCCTGGTGGGAACTGAACTCTAGTCATCCAGCCTGCAGCCTAGTCACTGTACTGACTCGCAGGCACATACTGTAGTTTCTAGTTGAATTATTGCTCCCATCAACATTTTTTGTATGCCTTTGCTTTTGCAGATCAAATTACAGTTTGAACCTTGGTCTCTTCTACTTGTCACTTGTTGCTCATTTCTAAAATAGTACCACAATGAAGCGTTAATATTTAGTGTATACTGTAATGTACATTTAAGAAAAATGTACAAATGAAAAGCATACCAAAGAATGAAGGATAACATAAACATAATTTATGTGTGCACATGCACACACACACACAGTAAATATGTACACAACATAAATAAGTGCAGCTTTACAATAATACACCAGTTCATGTGCCATGAGATACTTTACTGTACTGTTGTGTGGAAAAGGTTCAAGAATGCTATTCTTGGCTATTACAATATATGCTTTCTGCCCTGTGTCAAGGGAGGAAATATATTCAAGCTTGATATATAGGATGGCATAAAGCATATGTTTCTTTTCCTTGACTGAATCAAATTAGGACCAAAAGGTTTGGTAACAAAAGGAATAACATTTATTAGACGATGCATAATATAACTAATACACTTTTATGCCTAGAAGAATTAAAACTGTCAAATCAAGATCTCTAAGAATTGTCTTTGTTTATGTAGTGTGATATTATTCTAAGTCATTTAAGAACCAAATTTTCCATTTTTCCTATCCAATGTACATAGGAACTGTGGAAGTTTCCCAAACCCATTTTTGTGTTCTGTGCGCCCACACTGTTTAACAGAATTACTTTATCTTCTGTCTTACAAAATGGTAGAATATTCAGAACACTGTGGAATCATAAATGCCAGTTGCCTCTTCTGGATGGATAAAAGAAGAATTACTTGTCTGTTTATGATACGTTCTTATTTTCAAATTTCATACACAGAACAGTGAACATAGACACCTCCTCATATTGTACGAACTCCTAATTGCCTATTCAGACCTGTCATCTAATCAAAAAAACAGAATTCCAGATTTCCTTAGGTCATAACCACATTCTGTGTAAACTATAGTAAGGTGTTACATTATCTTGACTGTAACTACAGCACCATGGCCGGTATATGAAAGGGACTAACTTATAGCTGTAATCCACAGCACTGTTATCGTAATTGCAGGAGTCATATCCAGTCCATGTCTTCCTATCAACATTGTAGTTGGACGGGTGCTCCTGAAATCCTAATTGTCCTGCCAGCTTGTCATTGATGGAGCTCAAAAGATATCCTAGCTCCTGGGGATTTTGTTGAGGCTGCAGTACTTTTAGATTCCCATGATCCCCACTTCCAATTCTAGTTATGTGCTTTCCTGGAATCCCACTTTGACCCTCTGTGAGACCCATTTCTTCAGCTGCCTGAACATCACTCTCTTCTTCCACTGTAGCTGTCCCTCCATGCAGGAGATCTACATGAAGTCCTCTAGCATAAGGAATGTCAGACCATTCACTCTCACTCAGTGCTGATGGCTGGGAAGCCATAGGTATGCCTGTCTCATAAGGAATATTATTGCCATTGTGTATGTTAATATTTATTTTAGTTTTAGATTTGGTATAATTTCCTGATACTTCTTTGATATCACTGGACTTGTTTCCCATGCCATCTAGAAATGAAGTGCTTTCATTATTATTCTCTGTGTTGTAATTTATGTTGGAAGAATCTTTGCCAAAGTATGGTGTTTCATCTTGTTTTTCTTGCTTCAGGTATGTTTCACCTTTAAACAATGAAGACATAATGTTCTGGTCAACTTTAAGTTTGTCACCCAACTGACTGCCTGTTTGTAGTAATGTGGGCTGCTGTAGGGATCCACCAAACTCAAAAGATCCATGACGTTTTGCTGGTGTACTTCTGTGGCCTCCACTTCCAAGATATCCATTCATTCCATGGTAACCATTTCCTATGTGGTGTCCGATTAGATGATACTTGTTTCCATTATATTCACCTCCATGATAACCACCTGTATGGTATCCATTCATTCCATGATAACCACCTGCATGGTATCCATTCATTCCATGATAACCACCCCATGGGTATCCATTTCCATTATAACCACCATCATGTTCACCTTGGTGATATCCATTCATTTCATAATATTCACCACCACTATGATATTTATTTCCATGGTATCCACTTGCTCCATATTTGCCTGTTCCTCCTGTATGCATATCAGTGTGTAGTCCAAAATTATGCATGTTACCTAGTCCTTGATAGCTTTTAGTGACCCCTGCCTGATATCCTACCATTGCATTTTCATGACCAGAAGGTAAAATTCCGTGGGCAACTGGAATGTCCTTATGAGTTTCCATTACAGGAGGGACCGTTACTTGATGACCTACCATTCCTCCATAATAACCTGATATACCTCTGTCAAGAAGACCACCTGTTTTACTTTCTTTTACACCAATGCTGTGAAAACCGTTTGGACCTACTGCTTCACTGTAGCTGCCTAGTCCAACTGTTCCTTGGACACTATTCATTTTATGCAGTGCTGATGGCAGGCCTGCATGAGGTCCTGAAAATCCTCTACTGTCTTGCTGTGGAGTGCCTACCCCATAGTACACTCCCAGCCCCACTCCATGAGTTCCTTCCAATCCCATAGCATTGTCACCTACATCTGAATAGTGCCACTGTGTAGCAGTTGGATGGCCATTTATACCTGTGGCACCGTGCATTGGGTCTGGTTCATAGAACCCATTTGAATGGAAAAAGGGCATGCCCAATTTCTGATCTGTTGGGAGTCTGTGAAGAGCAGGACCACTGATTGGATTCCTCTCTGGATGTGCATTAATTACAAATTTAAGTGGTGGATTGAATTCATTACCACCTGAAACTTCCCTTGCTCCATGCAGAGGTAAGACACTGTGATGTCCACCAAGAAGCCCACTGTAAAATCCCTTGCCACACATGTTACCTAGATCATGACCATTATGCAATACTGGACCTGGATGACCCCCAAGTCCCTGGTGTGCAGTAACTAGACCCCCAAAGCCATGATGGATTCCTGTCAAGCCATGTCCATGGTGCATTAACAATGCTGTATGTGTTCCATGCGTGTATAGTGGTGCTTGTCGAGTGCTTCGAGTTTGTTCAGAGTCCTCTTGGGTGTCTGAAATACCAATTTCTTGAGTTGGTTCAGGAATGTCATCACATCTTCCGCACTGTGTTGTCAGCAGGACCCATATCAGGAGATATGATTTCTGGGGAGAGAGTAAGTAATGTAAGTTAGAAGAAACAAGATTGTTCCTGTCTCCTTATTTAAGTGTTTTATTAAATGTGACACGGATGTAGATAGGAAGATACGGGAAGAAATTCAGTTTAAAAAGGGTGAAGTTGATACAGTTGGCTCAAGAGAGGATCTAGTGGAATAAGTCTGTGTTGAACCTTCAGATTGAGAAAATGATCATCTGAATACCTGCTGAAGACCTCCTATACTGTGAAAGCATAGAGTCTGTGGGGTGGCCGATCAGTCACCCAATTTGTGTATTTCAGTTTAGTCCCTCTTACCCTCAGATATACACATAGATCTGTCAGATTGAGGGCAGAACATGGGCTGAGGGTGTTTGAGAATAGGGTGCCTAAGAAGAATGAGGTAACAGAGGAGTGGACCACACAGCATAATGAGTAGCTTCATGATCTTTGCTCTTCAACAAGTATTGTTTGAGTGATTAAATCAAGGAGGATGAGATGGTTGAGGCATGTACACATATGGGGGAGAGGAGAGGTTCAGACGGCTTTGGTGGGGAAACCTGAGGGAAAGAGACCATTTGGAGTACCAGTGCATAGGTGGGAGGAAATACGATAGAGGAGGGCATGGACTGGATTGATCTAGCCAAGGATGGGGACAGCAGCAGGTTCTATGAACACAGTAATGAAATTCAGGGTTCCATAAAATGTGGGGAATTTTTTGCTTAGAGGAACTGTCAGGGTTTCAAGAAGCACCCTGTGCCATGGAGTTGGCTGGTGGTTGGTTGGTTGGCCAGTTGGTTTTACACAACTGCCGATGTCAAACCACTAAAAGGAAAGAAATTGTACAGAACTTCCAAGTATGCCACATTATGTTGAACCAAGTACCATCAAATACAATTCAGAATTATACTTATTCATTATTTGAAGCAGCCCAACATGTTTCAAGCCTATAGACTTAATTTCAAGGGCTTCATAGTTACTCAAGCTATTCATGTTTAACAGAATTTATGGCATATGGTAATTTATCTTGTTTTCCCAAAGATTTGTATAGAATTGGCAAATACTGAAATATTAACACAGACCTGTGTTTTCAACAGATGTACATATAGTATATTAGCAACTCCAATGGTATGAATTCAGCTGCATTGGAGACTAACAACCACCTCTGTGCACAAGTATGTACATTTACCAGAAAACAGTTTTCAGATTTATACACTGTGGAATGAAAGAAAATGAGCTATGAGGTGACAATCCATTCACCAGTTAACTGAAATATGGGTTTTTATACCAGAGATGTAATAACAATACTGTGCAAGTTTTGAGGTTGTTGCAGCAGTGCAGCTGAGGATTCCATTCGTTTAAGTTAGACTCTGTGTTATGGATAAGTGGATCTCGTTTGGAGGCAGTGTAGTGGCCTCATTTCAAGGGTCAGAATGTGCTAGGGCCCTTGAAGAGGGCCGGAATCTGATTACACATTGACACAGCATTCTGTCCCAGAAGAACGGTTTACTCAAGCGATTATACTCGGCACAATCCATGGCCATGTTAAATTTTCAATCAAAAAGGAGTGAGGAGGATTGGTAACAAAACAGGACCAGTACGATATTGGTAATTTACAGTGGCAGTGATTGTTATTGCCTTGATTGTATAATGCCTTCACAGAGAGTTACACGCTTGTAAAAATCGTTTTAGCAAAAGAGTACGTTTTATTTACCTAGTGTGCACATTTTAGGCGCTTTCGTACAATAGCGCAAAGCGATTTTTAGCTTCGTCATGTATGTCTGCCCGTCCGCGTGGAACAACTCGGCTCCCGCTGGACGGATTTACATGAAATTTTATACTTGAATATTCTAATAAAATCTGTCGAGAAAATCCAAGTTTAATTAAAATCTCACAATAGCGGGTACTTTACATGAAGACGTTTGTACATTTATGACAATATCTCGCTGAATTCGTCTTAAAATGAGAAATGTTGCAGACAAAAGTTGTAGAGAAAATCAAAACATATTTCACGTTACTTTTTTATCTAGCCAACCCCACTGGCCGAGCGATCTATGGCGTGGACCTGTGGCCGCTCGCCTGCTGAGATTGTGGTTTCGATTCCCGCCGGGGGATGTTTGTCTGTTGTGTGTTGTCAGGTCTCTGCAACGAGCTGATCACACGAATTCGCACAGAGGAATTCTGCCGTCTGTGGTGTGTCGTTATGTGTGATTAGAAACCTCAATAATGAGGAGGCCAAGGCACGCGTTTAGCCGCAGCTCCCCCCCCCCCCCCCCCAAAAAAAAAAAAAATAATAATAATAATAATAAGCTTTGCCGAAAATCGTGCCTTTTATGAGAGAATGTGGAAACATGTGGTACAGCCAGAGAGGCCACAGATGACAATATAATATGGCATATGCACTTTGCATGCCGGAAAACTAAGGCTACAGACACACACTGAGAATATGTAATATTTATTGCTTTTCCACGGTAAAAATGGTTTTGCGAAAGCGCCTGAATATTACGTTGTATGCACATCGCCTCTCTTGTACGGATACAGTATTTCAATATGAAATATTTTAACAAAATCCACAAGATCAATTATCGACGTCATCAGCACTTACTTTACTACCTCAACAGCTGCAAGAGATACGAAGCTCTTACCTGTGAGCCTATAGACTCGAAACATGTCGGGCTAATTGAAAGACTACTAAACAGGATCTAAGGTGTACTTCATGGTACTTGGTTAAGACATTCCAAAATGCAAAGATATGCCTCTGAAAATCACAGTCGTTTTCATTGATCTCATTTATAATCATATTCAATTTAAGCATTAATATTAACGTGTAAGTGATCTGCATTTCATACAAGAATAGCAGTTGAGAATTGCGCTCTTATGGGTAATTACGCAGCGAGTAGTGGTAATTTCTTATTGACGTCTCAGGGCAACATATCGTCCCATCCTCGGGATTCTTGAACTCTGAGGATAGGACCGATAAGTTGTCCCGAAACGTCGGAAAGAAATTACCACTACTCACTGCGTAATAACCCATAAGAGCGCAGTTCTCAGCTACTTTCCTGCGGAAGCCTGAAATCTCGCATGAAGGGCAGTTGTTACCCGTTTTAAAAATCCCCCCATTATTTATTAGGTTGTTAAATAGCAACTTATCAGAATAGTTATTTTGAAACACATTTAAAAAAACAGGACTTTTATAACCCATTTGGGTCTGAACCAGGTAACTGTCAAGAACGTATCAGGAGCAGTATTCAATATTACACGCTATTCAGTGAGACTATTTGGTACAATGATGCTGATTTTCACTGAAGTGCGACAAGTTATTTTTAGGAAAAGAAATTGTGAGGATATTAGGTGGATGGCAATGGTTAAGGAATTAGCGCAGGGGTAACTTGGCTGATAATATTGGGGGGGGGGGGGGGAAAAATGACCGTTAAATTTTAAATTGGTTTGACCAATTCTTAAAAAAAAACCACCCCTTTTCCCCCGTTCTAAATCAAGGGTTTTTTTT
>Ga0123355_10021755_pt1 | contig 10271 bp, 6 predicted proteins | sample TergutEmb28metaG_3_FD_89872 | JGI IMG/M metagenome (GOLD analysis project Ga0123355, IMG submission 89872) | Embiratermes neotenicus P1 segment gut microbial communities from Petit-Saut dam, French Guiana - Emb289 P1 | ecosystem: Host-associated > Arthropoda: Insects > Digestive system > Gut ... | reverse complement strand
CAGACCGTTGCGCCGCGCTGGTCATGATCGCGGTTTCGTACAGGAACGGGTTGCAGATATTGCAATAGAGCGAACCCAATTCACTGTTCGGATTGGCAACATAATTATCCCAGCCGGCGCCATAGTATTTCCACGAGATGCCGGCCGTATTCAGCGTATCGCCGATAGTGGGCACCGAAGACGGTGGGATGGTGAACGGCGAGGTGTTCACCGTGCCGTCGCCGAAGTAGCCGGGGTTGTAGTTGTTCAGCAGGTAATAGGCGCCATTCTGGCACTGCAGAGATGGGTGATACGGCAGGCTCTTCAGATAGGCTGCTACCGCGCTGACACCCGGCTGGGTGGGGTCAGAGCAATTGCTGTAGCTGCCGCCACTGTAGCCGTCTTGTGTATACCAGTTGTTGGTGCCCGGCTGCGGGTTCGGGTTCTCGATTTCGTTCGAGGGCGGGGTGGCGATGTGGCCCTGACCGTCGGAATAGTAGATCGCCAGTCCCGTTCCAATCGCGATATGATTGGCCCCGGTGCCCCCCATGATCGACTGATGGAAGTTGTCGCTGATGGTGTAGGTGTCCGCCAGTTGCTTGAACCACGGCGCGTCGCCCTGCGCCATGTTGTAGAAGGCCATCGACGCGGAGCCTTCGCCGGTGCTCTCGTCGGTGAACCCGGCAGCCTGCTGGTTGCCGTTGCTGCCGGCGCCGATCGTGACCTCCACCCAGGGAAACAGTTTGTTGGTGCAGCCGGATGGGTTGGCGGCAGTGGCCTGCGAAACGTTGCAGGAGGTCTGCTGCCACATCTGATAGAAGCGGTGCACCGGGCTGGCGGTGTAGCTGTCGTACGGCATGCCCTTGCTGAGCTGGTAGGGAGCGTTCGGCAGCGTGGTTGCATTGGGCACGCGCGTATCGACGCTGTCGGAGGGCAGTTCGGTCGCTCCGGTGGTGAGCAGGTTGTAGTCACTGACCAGCAGGCCGTCGTCAATCTGGTTCTCGACAGCGGTTGCCGCGGCGAGAGTGGCGAATGGCGGCGGATTCTCATCGCTGGCGGCGGAGGGCGCGCCGTCGGTCATCGCCGGCGGCAACACCGAATAGGGCGTCTGGCCTCCTGGGTCGAGTTGATAGCTCCCGGTGTCGGACGCCTGGTTCTGTGACGCCTTTCCAAAGTTCGGCCCGGGGGATCCGTCGGCGTTGACGATGCCCTCGGAGAGCAGATTGTTAACGGTCTGGTTAGCGTGCGGCTGGTAGGTGGCGAACACATGGTCGAACGAGCGATTCTCGCCAATGATCAAGATAATATGCTGGATCGGCGAGCGCGCTGTATTCGAGCCGCCGGCCTGCGGCGATTGCGCAACGGCCGGGTACAACGGCGCGACACTCATTGACGTCAGCGTGAGTGCCGCGAGTGCTCTGCGCATGGCAGGTGAGGGCCACGAAGGGCCTGTACGTTGCATCGTAACTTCATCCCCTGTTGTTAACGACCAGCCGAAACGCCCATCGGCCGGTCTTCTCGTTTCAGATTGTTCGCAAGGGAGCGGGTGAGCGGTGCAACAACCGTAGAGCATGGCTATTGCGGTCCTATGACCTAATGATTGCAGATTGTTGACGCCCGCGTCTCACTAGAATTGTGATATCGGTTGCCGTTTCATGACAGGTTGGTGCTCAACCACGCGCATCTCACAGCGTTCGCGCCTGTGATTCACAGTCGCATCGACGAAAATTGAGGGGACGCCGACGACCGCGACCCCGGGTTGGCAGCCGAGACCTCATCGTCAGGGAGCATGCCAGCTGCTGAGCGGACTTCCGTGCCCCGAGAATCGACTAGGCCCCGTCGCGCAAAGATAAGAGGTCGGCACCACGGAGCGTCCTGTCATGTCGCAGCGAGAACCCCGGCCGCAATATCTCTGGCGGTGGTTTACTGGGCAGGCTGAACCTCAGTTGCTGCAAGACGACTTTGCCCAATAGATAGCGGCTCGACGGTCTGCAGCCTACCTGCGCGTTGGAGCAGGCAATCTGGACCTCACGTCTTCTCGCCGGCGATAATCGTGGTGGCGAGGTGGCTTGTTACCAACGTCCTGGCAGTATCCAGGCTGGCGAACGTGCTTACTGTGATGGCAAGCGCCGCTTACCCCTGTCTGAAGCCACGGGCTTGCGTGGCGCAACAGGTCATGCCCATCGTTCGCATCGACCACGCTACTGGTCGGCCAGCGTCCTACTGCTCCGCAATCTCGCGCGACGTGCACGACGCCATGGTGAGCACATTCGACGTCCCGTACGACGACCACTTTCAGGTCATTGGCGAGCATGGCCCCGGTAGCTGGCGGCTTTGCAGAGAAGGCTTCTTCGATACGCCGCCATTCTGATGATAAGGCGGCGATTTGTGGAAGCGCACGCAGGCCTGAGCATTGCTATTGTCGGACGGCCTGTTGGAATTTCTGACGCCCGGTTACGCGCAGCCTTTCCGAATACAAAAATCTGAAGCCACGCCTCTGATCGGCATGCATCAAGACTGCAGAAATGCCGCACGCAAGCGCCGCTTCGATAATCCGATAAGAGCGTTCGGCAATAAGCTCGCGCTGCCATGATCGGGAACGTTGGATCGATTAATGAACCGACCGAACGGCGATGCTCCGCCGGTGCGCGGCGCCACGTGCAGATACGTGCATCTCGTAGATGATGATGTCCCAGGATGTACAGGGCTGCCCTTCAGAGTCCCATGTGAATGCCGGATCGATGACGGCACATATGGTCCGCTATCGCGCTCGTCAAATGTCAGATCTGCTCCTATTGCACCGACTGTATACATAGCACGCAACATCCACATGTGCTCAGAGCGAGAAGCATGACCAGTTGGCAAATAAACGCCCTGACCTGTAACATCGATGTTCTTTGCCAGGTTTGGTGGACCGCGCTCAGCCAGTGGGCCGAGTGCGCGTTTCCGTTTCCCTTTCCCTGCCACCCTGTAGGAACATAAGAACGTGGAAACGGTAACGGGTTTCTCTCGCATCCCTCACTACTTCGGAGCACGGTTTTGATTGCACCGGTGTTGAGCGCTGAGGCAGCGAGCGATTTTGCCAAGCGCACCACCACGTACACGCCCGCGTGTGGTGGTATTCGTTTGGTCCCTCAAGAAAGCTGATCGTCGCAGGGCGACCACGTGGCTCAACGTCCCGCAGGCGCTTCACGCGTTTACCGAACAACGCCTGCCAGGACGGCGGAACTCCTGAGACGGAAGAACAGAAGAAATTCCACCCTACTTCTGCAACGTTACCCGATGTCAAAATCGACGAGGGACATTCTCGTCCTTGCCCTCATATGCTTCGGAAACCCACAATTCCCCAAATAAAACGCTCAGGACCAGCAGGACCAGCGAATACGGAGACTCACGCATTCTCAACTCCGTGAGCATCCTCCCGATTCAGGGCTCGGACCATGCTCTTAATGCCAGCAAGACACAGAGAGTTGCATCGCATATTTCTGAACACGACAGCCGCGGAATACCACTTATGTGAGTGGAGGCGGGGATCACGGAGCGTTAGTTCTACCAAACGAGATAACTCGGACCAAACTCGACCCATCAGATTCTTGTGGGGTCTTTGGATTTTTTTTGCCCGGATCCAGCAGGGAAGTAGGGAAGCTGGGCAAGCGAGGCCAGTGTGCCCCATGCCTGCGATCTTCTCTCCGGCGGCCAACACGCTGGCAAAACTGTCTTTGTTTGGGCTGGCGCTGTTGACAGTAGGCAGTGTCGGCTGGTGGTGGGTGTGGCCGTTGATGGACTACCGCCTGCACACAGATTGGACCGTGGAGCAGCCGGTTCCTTTCAGCCATCAGCATCATGTCAGCGGATTGGGGATTGATTGCCGATTCTGTCACACGACGGTCGAAACATCCGCCAACGCCGGCATGCCCCCGACCTACACCTGCATGACGTGCCATTCGCAGATCTGGACCAACGCCGCAATCCTGGCGCCTGTGCGCGACAGCCTCGCGTCCAGCACACCGATCAGCTGGCATCGCATCAACGATCTTCCCGATTACGTCTATTTCAATCACGCCATTCATATCGCAAAGGGCGTAGGCTGTGCCGAGTGTCATGGCCGCGTGGATCGCATGCCGCTGATGCACAAGGCCCACGGTTTCACGATGGGCTTCTGTCTTGACTGCCACGCAAACCCGGGCCCGCGGCTGCGGCCGACGGATCAGATCTTCAATATGGCATGGCACCGCGACGCAACGACGCCGTCCCCGGCCGCGTTGATGCAGCAATACCATATTCCCAACCGCCGTCTCACGGATTGTTCAATATGCCACCGGTAAACCGGCAGTGGCGCAGCCTGGAGGAACTGGCCAACAACGAGGCGTTCCTCGCGCGTGCGGCACAGGAATTTCCTTCACTAGCGCATGGTCTGGCGGTCCCGCAGGACCGTCGCCGTATTTTAAAGCTTATGGCGGCGGGACTGGCCCTGGCCGGATTGGGCGGATGCCAGCACGGTGCACCCTCCGGCGTGCTGGTGCCGCCCGTGCGCCCCGAGCCAGACGCCCTATCGTCGGGCAACAACATGTTCGCCACCGCCAGCGTATTACAAGGCTATGCCGCTGGCATCCTGGTGCGTCACGACGTCGGGCGACCAATCAAGGTGGCGGGCAATCCGCTGCATCCCGCGAGCCTAGGCGCCACGGATCCAATCGCACAAGCCGATTTACTCGGCTTCTATGATCCTGACCGTGCCACTGGCTTGGAACACCAAGGCGAGCCGCAGGATTGGCAAAACCTGCAAAGAGCGCTGGCGACGCAACGCGCGCAATGGAGCCAGAAGCATGGCGAGGGTCTCAGAATCCTGACCGGCACCGTCACGTCGCCAACGCTGGCGCGACAGATCAGCGGACTGCAACAGCGATATCCGGCAATGCGCTGGCACCAATGGGAACCCGTCTCGCGCGACGCCGTACGCGCCGGGGCGATACTCGCTTATGGGCGCCCGGCGGACGTGGTGCCGCACATCGACGCGGCCGACATCGTTGTGGCGTTCGACAGCGATCTGATTTCATCGGCGCCAGGACATGTGCGGTTCGCGCGTGACCTCGCGTCACGCCGCAATCCAACGCGCACCGCGATGAGTCGTATTTATGCCATTGAACCGACCCCGACCCTGATGGGTGTGGGGGCCGATCACCGCGTGATCGCAGCGCCCGACGAAATGGCCCGCGCCATGTCCATCATGGGCGATCTGGTGCTGCGCGGCGCACCAGCGCCGTCGGGCTCTCCGCCGTGGCTTGTCAACGCGGTCGAAGACATGAAGGCACACCGCGGCCGTACTTTCATCCACGTTGGTCCATATCTGCCGGCCGAACTCCATGCGCTGGCGCACGCCATGAACGAAGCGCTTGGCGGCCGCGGTCACACGTTCGATGTGATCGAGCCGATCGAGGCAGCGCCGACCGACCAGGCGACCTCGTTTCATGAGCTTTTGCGGGACATGCGAGCCGGCCGTGTGACGAGCCTGATCATCATTGATGCCAATCCCGTCTATACGGCATCCGGTCTCGGTTTCGCTGATGCGGTCCATCGCGTGCCGTTTTCGCTGACCACCGCCATTGGTCCGAACGAGACTGCAGCAGCATCTCATTGGTCATTGCCGCAACGCCATCCATTTGAGGACTGGAGCGACGCGCGCGCCTTCGACGGCACTGCCACCATCCTGCAGCCGCAGGCACGACCGCTCTACGGCGGGATCAGCCCGCATCAACTGCTGGCCCTGATGCTCGATTTTGCCGCGCCGGACCCGTTGGCGATCGTGCGACAGACCTGGCAGGGTCGTGGATCCGATTGGCACGCCTCCCTGGCGAACGGCGTAGTAGCCGGCACATCCGCGCCACCGCTCGATGTTGCGCTGCGGCCCGAGGCCGCACGCGGGGTTGAAGATGCCTCCCCATCGCAGCAACTGCGCCTGCTTCTACGTCCCGATCCGCATATCTGGGATGGACGTTTCAACAACAACGCCTGGCTGCAGGAACTGCCGCGGCCGCTGACCAAGCTCACATGGGACAATCCGTTGCTCATCTCACCAGCTGAAGGCCGGCGGCTCGGCGTGCGCAACGGCGATCGCGTCGGGGTCTCGGTTGGCGGGCAGAGCACGACGCTTCCAGTCTGGATCGTGCCGGGCCAGGCCGATAACTGCATCGTCGGTCTCTTGGGTTTCGGGCGGGGGGTCACCGGCGCGGTGGGCGCGGGCACGGGTTTTGACCTCTATCCGCTGGCCTACCAGCACGGCCCGGTCAGTCTGCGCAAGGCGGGTGGTGGGGAAGTTCTTGCCTGCACGGAGCATCATAATCCGATGCTCGCAAAAGCAGGCGAGTTTGCCCGCCACGGAACACTAACGGAATTCCAAACCTCCCCGACGTTCCTCGCCAACCCGACCCTCGGCAAGGAACTCTATCACTGGAAACCGTCCGGCCCGGCGCAATGGGGCATGAGTATCGACTTGAATGCCTGCATCGGCTGCAACGCCTGCGTCGTTGCCTGCATGGCGGAAAACAACATTCCGGTCGTCGGCAAAGAGGAGGTGATCCGCGAGCGCGAAATGCAGTGGTTGCGCATTGATCGCTATTACGACGGGACGATGGACCGCCCTGACATCCTGTTTCAGCCTGTTCTTTGCATGCACTGCGAGGAGGCACCGTGCGAATACGTCTGCCCTGTTGGAGCCACGATGCATGACAATGAAGGATTGAACGTCATGGTTTATAACCGCTGCATCGGCACGCGGTTTTGCTCCAACAACTGCCCTTACAAAGTCCGCCGATTCAACTATTTCGACTTTGCCGGTATGGAACCCCGTCCGACCCAGGCGCGCAATCCGGACGTGACCGTGCGCGGTCGTGGTGTGATGGAAAAGTGCACGTTCTGTCTGCAACGCATCGCCGAAGCGCGCATTACCGCCGACATGCAGAACCGGCCGATCGGCGCCGAGGAAGTGCGCACTGCCTGCCAGTCCGCCTGCCCCGCGCAAGCGATCAGCTTCGGCAATATGGCCCAAGGCGGGACAGTGGTTGAACGCAAGCGCAGCCCTTTGAGCTATGCGTTGCTGCACGAACAGAATACGCGTCCCCGCGTCACCTACGAAGCCCGGATCACCAACCCGAGCCGTGCGGCGGAAAAACCGGCATGAGCGACAGTCCCGCCCCGGGCCTGTTCGATCCGGCCGTGCTGCCCGGCAGCAATAATCCCGACATGACCGATCACGTCTGCGGGTTGGCCACACGCGGCAAGCCATTCCTGTGGTGGTGGATCGCCATCACGCCATGCGCGGCGCTGACCGGCGTGCTGTTGGTCTCAATTGTGTGGTTGTTTTGGCAGGGTGTCGGCATCTGGGGAATCGACTGGCCGGTGATGTGGGGCTTTGCCATCATCAACTATGTCTGGTGGATTGCTATCGCCAGCGGCGGCACGTTCATCTCTGCGTTGTTCTATCTGACCCGGTCAGAATGGCGGAATTCGGTCAACCGTCTCGCTGAATCCATGACGCTATTCGGTGCAGCCTGTGCGGGTATCTATCCGATCCTTCACCTCGGCCGTCCGTGGTTGTTTTACTGGCTCTTACCCTACCCCGCGACGATGCACACCTGGCCGCAATTTCGCAGCCCGTTGCTGTGGGACTTCTTTGCCATTCTCACCTATGTGCTGGCGTCCATTCTGTTCTGGTACCTCGGTCTCTTGCCTGACCTCGCGACGATGCGCGATCACGCGCTCAGACGGCGCAGGCAAGTGATTTACGGAATCCTGGCACTCGGCTTTCGTGGCACGAGCCGCCAGTGGCAACACTACCGGGCCACCTATGCCACGCTCGCGGCGCTCATGGCACCGCTGGTGTGTTCTGTGCACAGCATCGTCGGTCTGGATTTTGCCGGCGCTAACACCGTCGGCTGGCATTCCACCCAGTTCCCGCCGTTCTTCATTTTCGGCGCTTTTCTGTCGGGCTTTGCCACGGTTCTCATCCTGGTGATCCCGCTGCGTCGTCTGATGCGACTGGAACGCTACATAACAGGCCGCCACATCGACGTGCTGTGCCGGCTGTTGCTTACCAGCAGCTTGTTCATCGCCTATGCCTATCTGATGGACGCTTTCAATACGTATTATGGCGCGGACAAAAGTGAAATCACTCTGTATGTGGAGAAACTCTTCGGTTATTATGCGGGTATTTTCTGGGCAACAATCGTTTTTAACGTGATACTGCCGCAACTTCTCTGGTTCCGCGCTCTGCGGATGAACCAGGTCGCTGTGCTGCTGATATCCGTCGGCGTCATCATTGGCATGTGGTGCGAGCGCTTCACCATTGTCATCGATGCGCTGCATCGCTCCAATCTGCCGTCATCGTGGGGCGTATTTCACGCAACAGTTTGGGACTGGCTGACCATGTCGGGCACAGTCGGGCTGTTCTTTTTCGGCATCCTGCTCGTGGTGCGGCTTCTGCCTGTTGTGTCTATGTTCGAACTGCGCGAACTGGTCGCGATGCGGCGGCCGTCATGAGCAGCGTGGTCGCTGGGTTTCAGGATCGAGAGGGACTGCAGTCGGCGCTCCGTCGTTTGCACGATGCTGATATCACCATGGTGGAAACCTATACGCCGGGGCTGCTCGACGAAGCTCCAAGTGTGTTGCCGGTTGCCATATTCTTGGCCGGCGTTTTGACAACGCTTGCGAGCTTCGGTTTACAGACCTATGCGAATGTCTCAGCCTACTCGCTGGATATTGGTGCCAGGCCAGCGTTCTCCTGGCCGTCCTTCATCCCGATCGCACTGGAGAATGGTATTCTCGCCGCGGTCCTCGTCGGATTCTTCGGCTACTTCACCGTTAATAGAATGCCACGCCTTTACGAACCGATCGATGAAAGTGAGGTGATCCGTCGCGCCTCGCGGGACCTCTGGTGCGTCGAAGCCCGCACTGACAGGGTCGATGCTGCTCGGGATATCCTCAAGGATTGCGGTGCCGAACGCATCGAACTGCTACGCAAATGAAGCGGCTTATTCCAATCCTGGCGTTGCTGTCGCTACTGGGAAGCTGTGACCAGATGATCACGCAACGCAAGGCCTCGCTCTATTCACCGGCCGCGCTAACGCCCCGCCCTGATCCGGACGCCGTTGCATGGCGGGACAAGCCCGTCGCCCCACCACCATTGTCACTGGCGCTGCTGCAGCGTGGTCAGCAGCGCTATCGGATCTTCTGTGCCCCGTGTCACTCCGAACTCGGTGACGGCAACGGTATGGTCGTCCAGCGCGGATTTCCGCACCCGCCCGCTTACACGACGGCCCGCCTGCGCCACGCGCCGACACAGCACTTCTTCGACGTGATAACGGATGGCTACGGCGATATGTATTCGTTCGCCGGACGCATTTCGCCACAAGATCGCTGGGCGATCGTGGCCTACATCCGCGCCTTGCAGGATTCACAGCATGCCAAGGTCGCTGACCTCTTGGCCGCGCACCGACAGGCGCCGCCATGACGATGGAACGAGCGGCGACGCTGTCGTGGTGCGTCGGTTCCATCGGCCTGGCATCGACTCTGCTCGGCTGGTTTCTCGAACCGGCGGTCTTTCCCCATGCATGGCTGGCGGCGCTTTCATCCTGGATTGGCTGGCCGTTAGGCTGCCTCGCTTTGCTTCTGGTGCATGCTCTTACCGGGGGCCGCTGGGGTGACGCCATCCGTCCACAGCTTCTCTGTGGCATCGGCACACTGCCATTACTGCTGCCGGCGCTCATTCCGCTCCTGTTCGTGCTGCACGCGCTGTATCCCTGGTGGCAACCCGAGGCATTTCAGCATCTCGGCAACGACTTCTATTTGAACCGACCATTCGCTGTCGGCCGCGCGCTGCTTTATCTGATCGCCTGGTATGGCGTCGCCACCGCCACCGTGCTGACAATGCGATCCGGCCGGATCCCTGCCCCCGTGGCGGTGATCGGGCTTGCTCTGTTGGGCTTAACCACGAGTTTTGCGGCTATCGACGCGACGATGTCGCTCGATCCACACTTCAGCTCGAGCAACTATGGCATGATCGCGGGTGCGGAAGCGGGCTTACTGGCGCTGTCGGTATGCGTGCTGCTTGCCACAATCGGCCCGCCCTTGCCATCCGAGATAGTCAATGACCTTGGACGGCTATTACAGGGCCTCCTCGTCCTTTGGGCGTATCTCGTTTTCGTCCAGCTACTGATCGTGTGGCAGGGCAACCTGCCGCACGAAGCCGGCTGGTACGTCGAGCGCTCCAGTCACGGCTGGGGTGTTGTTGCGGGTAT
>Ga0123355_10021753_pt1 | contig 10272 bp, 9 predicted proteins | sample TergutEmb28metaG_3_FD_89872 | JGI IMG/M metagenome (GOLD analysis project Ga0123355, IMG submission 89872) | Embiratermes neotenicus P1 segment gut microbial communities from Petit-Saut dam, French Guiana - Emb289 P1 | ecosystem: Host-associated > Arthropoda: Insects > Digestive system > Gut ... | reverse complement strand
GTGGTTTCAGCTGTTGTGTATAGGTGTGATCTAATGTGTAAATTGATTAAGTTACATACCCGTGGCTGTGTAGGCGGTCAGATCCGGTTGGCTGGTTGTGTGTCCATTGGGGAGTACGTAGCACAACTAGCTTTGTTGGTGTAGGGTTGGGTCGGGTGGATGGCCAGGTCAAAGAGTGGGTCTGGGTTGCCAGGAGATTGTTCGGAGATGAGATTGCCGTGTTTGTGGAAGGAATATATGTAGAATTGTTCATATGTTGTTAGTAGATGCTGGTTATGGATGGGTTTGAGGAGGGTCATTAGGTTGTCTATTGTTCCATATTCGTGTCTATTGTTTAGTATTACTAAACAATATACACGCCACACCAACAAAGCTAGTTGTGCTACGTACTCCCCAATGGACACACAACCAGCCAACCGGATCTGACCGCCTACATAGCCACGGGTACGTAACTTAACTTACATATTAGATCACACCTATACACAACAGCTGAAACTACTAACCACAATAACCCACCACACCACAACAACCCACCTAACAAAACATGAAAACAGACGAACATATCGACCCACAAATACTAGACATAACTGGAAATAACACTGCCCATTGTTACAGCACTACACCACACGAGGCAAAAATACCACTAAGTCGTCAGCTCCTGAAGATGGGCACAAGGTAGCCCGAAACACGTTGAGCAACTTAAAAAGGAGAAATAAATATAATACTAAGTGACATCTAGTTGGTTTCTTATTCCACATCGAACTACGATGCACTGTCAACCACACATCAAATTTGAAGAAAGTGGTATATAGTATAGCCTGATGTTAGCAGTCACATCCAAGCAAACATTCACTTGAGACTCAACAAATAAACATGTTATTTTATGAAGCAGTGGTAAATAAAATAAACCTAACCTTTTAAAAACGAAACTTGTCTGTTTTAAATTAGGACTCAGTGCGTACCGCGCAGTAAACACTCTCCACTTCGGTTATACGAAATCTATCTGTTAATGGCGTACAAGGTAAAAGTTCATACAGAACACTCAACGCAATGTGAGCACCATGTAGAATTTTTGAATGTTAAAAACTTGGTGGTACTTGAAATAACCGCTAGGCTTTAAAAGATTAATACCAGAAATGTATGAAATGACGTGTGAGACGAACTAGAAATTATGGTTTTTTAATAATCCATCAGCTCAACATGTTTCAGGCATCATTATGCCAATCTTCAGGAGCGCTAGACCATATGTTACTGCATATGCTTTTCAGCGCTGTAAAAGATAAGTCGGAATAAGGTGTTTGCATTGTGAACGATTGTTTGTTGTGTTAGATGGTGGTTGGTGACTTGTATAAATGTGCTGTAAGGTGTGTTTGGTGTGGTTCGTGTTCTTAATATGTCAGGTTAAGGTGTTATCGTGGGAGGGAGCATGTTGTGGAGGTGCTGTCGTGTTAGAAATGTGTGTTGTTGTGGTTGGAGGTTGCAAGTTACGTGTGGCCTAATGTATGTTCAGAATGGTTACAGGTGGTGAGTGGGGGGAGGCTATGTGGGGGTAGTATGTGCGTATGTAGGTCAGTGGGTGAGGGGTTATATAGAATATAATTGTACATACCTAGATGTGCTGGCTGGAGTATTGGGAAGCCGGGAAGCAGGCTGTGTGCACTGTGTAGAGGATGTTATTCGACTAGTTTCGTCATAAGGGGGGTTGGGAAGGGTCAATGGCTAGCTGGAGTAGTGGGTTCGGCTCGCCCGGGCTCTGTTCAGAAATAAGTTTCACTTCTTTGTGGAGGGATTGTAGGAAGAAATGCTCGTAGTGGGTTAGTAAGGAGGTGTTGTTGAGAGGCCTAAGAAGGGTAATTGTTTTGTCCATAGGTCCATACTCATGCCGGTTGTGAAGGATATGCTGGGCATACGCTCAGCGCATCCTTCACAAACTTCACAACACAACAAACGATCGTTCACAATGCAAATACCTTATTCTGACTTATCTTGTAGAGTGCTGAAAACCATATGCAGTAACATACTGTCTGGAGCTCCTAAAGATGGGCATAGTGATGCCTGAAACATGTTGAGCTAATGGATTATTAATAAACCATAATTTGTGCATCTAGTTGGTCTCACACGTCATTTCATATTAAGGCTGCACGGTCACACGAACATCAAATCCAGAAATGTGTTCTACAGGGCCCAGTACAGAAAAAATTCAAGGGCTTTTGAGCACTCTTAACACGACTTGTGCTAACCAACGGAACTGCTCATGAAAGACCCTCTCCCATGAAATTATGTACTTAGTATCTTGATGTACATGATCCATTTATTTAGTTGTAATGTTATTTAAGACCTTGACATTAACTTACGTCATTCGTCGAATGAACGGAAGATGGTCAACGACACATTTGAAATTATGTTCAAGGAGGTGGTCTTGGCTTAATTTAATTTAAATCCAGATATGACAATATGGCGCATGGGCATTGAATGCTGGATACCTAAGGCTACAAAAGTCATAAACCATCTGGTGCTCCGCCGAGATATCTCCACATCATCACAAATCTCGCCCATTGGTTCACGGAATTCTGTCAGCTGCTGAAAGTGCTCCTTAGTTAAACTAAGAGTGTGAGTCGTGAACTATCGGATATTAGCCCTGACGAGTGAGGGAACCATATCGCGATGCACAAGAGTTGTCAAAACAATTCTTTCGCGAATACGGAAAACCGCGATGTGCGAACGAGGCGGGTCTACTATACGTAAACGAAAATGGAAGCATGTGCTACTTAGTAACAATGTAGTCTAATACGTGTTACATACTTTCTGAAGCGATATGCAACAAAATCACATACAGTTCACTATAACTGCTTAAGTCCTATCCGCCAGATACGCAAAAATATTAAAATCCACTGGGAAGAGCCTGTCAAAAGTAGAGAACTGGAGAATTGTCAGAACTGTCAGAAATTCGTAACGTCTCTGTCTGACAGTAAGAAAAGTTGTTTATGCAGACAGAAACTTTAAACGTGTCACATCGATGTGAAACCACTCTTGTCATAAAACAAGGGAGATGAGTTGACTTCTGCGATGAAAGCGGAGAGTGTGGGTATCACGTGTCTTCTGGGTGAGAGATTTCATGCAACCTTGCTGAAAGAAATTCTTCGTCTCTTATCATAGGCTTCAAGGTTTCATCAAGTACGTCTATAAGGATTAATGGCAACCGGACAGCATCTTGAACGGAGTACCCTAAATAATCTAGCGACGCTGTTTGTGAGGGTTAAATTTTAGTTTGTAAAGACGTTCATTCATCCGCCTATCTACCATTGTTAAAAAAAAAAAAAAAACTTAAGACACTTTACACTACAAAAAAAATACTTGAAGATATTTTGCGGAAAATAGTTCTGGAATCAAAGCTTTAGTATTGCAAATTTTAATTTATATCCACCTGGGCGGCAAGACTTTCGAAATACACGTAGATTCGTGCAGGATTTTAAGCTTGTCGTGAAGGCACTAACGGTGGTCAACACATGATACAATTTGTATGGGATTCTAAGGTTAATACTGTCTGAAGATGGGTTATCTAAGTTTTCAATTGAAATTGGTTTTGCAAAGCAGTTGGCGTAACATCTTTGTAATTGCAAGTAACATCAGTCGAATGAAAGCAGGACGACATATTTACGCGTGTGTACAGACAGTGCGCATGGCTCCTTGTAGTTCAGTACACAAAGGGTCTGACTCTCAAGCTGCAGAAATCACTTCACTGTACCAAATAATTTAATATGAAGTGTTCACTTCATTGTCTGTGCACTTTTGGATGCAGTGTCTACCCACGCACAGTATACGACTAGATTTACATACTGTAGAATATTTCGTAACAATTCCTAAAACGGCAATTCACACAAGCAATCTCTCATCCGGTGCAAGCAGATAGGATTAGAACTGAGACATTCCACTTGTATTTTCGAGATAACCAGCTTGAACTTCAACCTAATTTTTTATCCGTGCAGACACTAAGGTAAAATAGATGAAGATATCTGCATTCCACATACATACCCACTTACAATCTGATGCTTATCCAATGCTGAATAAATGTGTCAGTTTATGACGTGACGTTACAACTATCGAACCGTAATCTACGCAAGACAGATAAAGATTCGCACTATACATGTTACTGTTAAGGTGGGTAATTACGCTTCTTCACAAAAATGTGCTATTAGACACGCCAAGAGTGCTTCTATTTCGAAATATGTAATGAGACAACAAGACAAGCAATGTATGCATAACGCAATATCGAGGCACGTTCGTGCAACCATCGTTGCTCTGGAAAAGCAATGAGTATTACGAAACCTGAGTGCGTGTATTTGTAGCTTTCGTTATCCAGCATGCAATGCGCATGCTCCATTTTGTCATCTGTGGCCTGCCCAGCTCTACAATATTTTTCCACATTGTCTCATAAACGGTACGATTTTCAAAATTGAGTTACTGAACACTAAATAAGTGTTCTGATTTTCTCTTCAACTTTTGTCTGAAACATACCTCATTCTAAGAAGAAATGCGCGAGATATGATAAAAAATGTATATTGGTCGTCATGTAAAGTACCCTTTATTCTTTTCCGATTTTAATGACACTTGAATTTTCTCAAAAGAGCTTCGAAAAATCCTCATATATAAAATTTTATGGAAATCCGTCCAGTGGAAGCCGAGTTATTCCATGCGGACGGACGGACAGACATGACGAAGCTAATAGTCGCTTTTCACAATTTTGTGAAAGCGCCTAAAATATTACCACCTTAACTAATGTAGTAATTACCAGCAGTAGGGTGTACGCCATTCAAGGCTTGTTCTTTCTTCATATGTATTGGTCTCCTCATCTTTCCCTTGAGCCCTCATACGTTTCTTTTGCAGGTCGGAAAGTATCAACAAACTATTCTCTAGAATAATTAGGCGTTCCATGGAGTAAATGTTTCAGCTCGATTAGTTATTCTATACAGCACGCTTTGGAAGTGAACTTATCTAAATATCTTATTTGTTTTATACTAAAACTGTTAATTAGTGTTTGGTATCTAGGTATTGTATTAAGTAATGTCTTTCACACTTTTAACGAGAGCGAAAAGGACAACACACATACACTCACTACGACCAGAAAGTGTGTTTAAGGGTGGAAACTTGTTCAGAATTAAGTCCTGTACACATTCCTATGTACATGAACTTGCTTGGAAATAAACAATAAAAACGTTACACTATAATTAGTAAGCAATAACCACATCTTCATTTCTCTATAATAGGAGTCTGCCATTGGCAGAAGCAGTAATCCTTTCAACCCTAGACAAGCACATACGTGAACCTGTCATGCAGCACTCGTCCTTCTAGTTCGTATATTACACAGGCTACTGTATGTGCGTGGGGACCGAGGTGACACAGTGGTTAAAGTGCTCTGCTATGAATCGGAAGGTTGCTGGTTCGATCCCAGCTGGTGTCATTGGAATTTTCCATTGACATAAAATCCTTCCGATCGCACTATAGCCCTGGGGTCGACTCAGCCTGTAACAGAAATGAGTACCAGGAGTATTTCCTGGGGGTAAAGGCGGCCGGTGCGTAAGACTGACAACCTTACCACCATCCTGTGCCGTTCGTATGAATCTGGGAACCTTAACTTCCTGGGCCACTCCAGGCCTGTAACGGGACTGCTTTACCTTTACTACTAGTAAATGTGCGTAACATTCCCTCTGAAGTCGCAGTACTTATTCCATTCTTGCACATTTATATCAATTCATGCACAAGTGCAGAAGTTATCTACAAGCAAGCTGGAAGATAACAGCGTGTTTACCATTTTGCCAACAAAAGGATCGCTGCGCTGACGTGATACCAACTAACGTGTTCTGGCCAAAAATACAGAACTCTGTTCTAAAATTCTGACGATGCCTGACACAATATCGAAATAACGTTATATAATACAAGATTTCACCTAAAATTTGATCGATGCGTTTTTGTTACAGTTGTACATTTCGTCACGCGTTAATACCAAACAGCAATCCTCATCGTCACTAACAGTTATCGGGTTTGTGGCTCGCCAGCTACGTCTCCCAGCAATCGTATTCTGTGTAGGAGAACAGAGAGCAATGGACATGACCTTCAGCTGCATGATAGTTTTGAAGCCAATTCCATCCATCCATCGATCCATTCCATCCATCCCATCCATACCACCCATCCCATCTCGTGCACGAGACGGCCACCTATAGGTGTGATGATACCAGAGGCTGTGTAATACAATTTTGACCTCCTGATAATGAACACATGTGCTCGAAACATGTAGAGGCATGAAATAAACGTATTGTAAAACAAAACTTTTGTCCATCAAGTTGGTTAATTACTGAGATAAATATACTGAGATGCACGGTCAGCAAAACGTCAAAATTTGCTGTCTTTTGTTGCAAGGAAGTTTGAATCTTGTTGTTCGTGTTAAAAAGTTCCTTGGTATATATATATATATATATATATATATATATATATACATATATACACGACATTTATTACTTAATCACATATTTACTTTGTTGACAAAAATATCATCGCACATACAAAAATTGTTTGCTTTATCCAAGATGTTACAACTGTAAGTGTCCATAATGAAATATGAACTGTGGCTTTGCGACACATTCATTTGTTACACAGAATTAAATTTAAAAATATCGTGGAATTATTCAAAAACACAAAATGGTTGGGCGTCAGCATGGGAAGTAGGAGTGCCAAAGTACTAAACGATTTTGTTTAAGAGGTAATATTTCTGACTTGCGTGCGGAAAGTGCTGGCATCGGAACTCGGCTGGAGTAAAGAATATACTAGCTCAGTTTCCCACGGACTTTCTCAATATCTCCAGGCAAACGTCAGGATACAACATAAATTTCCGCCATGACCTCTTCCTTGTATACGCTTTACAACTTGCTATACATCGTCATTCATCGAATTACTCGATCCTGCAGAGCCCAAATTGCTGATAGATTCCTTAACAAGCTGCAAATGAAAATGGATGTGGAAATGCTATATGGACCAGTGCTGGTTGCAGCTACTCACTCTTACTTACTGGGCGCACTTACAGAAAGTAAACACACTGGCAGGACGTACGATAGCTGCACACTGTTAATACGGAACAAATCTCGACTGCGAAATTTCGTTGAGACCTTTTGTAAGGAGCAATCTGTACTTCGCTTTAAGAATGGATTGTCTAGCACTTTGCCCTGACACACGCTTTATGTTTTATGACGGCTATCGGTTTGTAATCTCCTTGTATTTTAAAGATATGGCGAAATACCTGCATTGAACAAACCCCTTCTAAAATGGCAATAGGTACTGATGCGTTCATGAAACTAGCTCATTCTTTATGAAACTGAGTCTCGTAACTGCTTTCGCAAGAGCCTCCCGTTAGATTCTGTTCGGAGTCAGCTGCATGCGGTGGACAGTTTCACATCCTGTGTCTCTAGGATCAGTATTTACATCGTACACACTTCTATGTTATAGTGTTTCAAGTACATATCTAACTTATCACTATAGTTAAACATTTTTCTTTTTCTTTTGACACGACAGCCCCCAATGCAGCCCCCAGTGGCCAGGGCCTCCTCATACCCGAGGTTTCTAGATCACAATCAACGACGCACCACAGTCGGTAGGACTCCTCTGGACGAGTGATCAGCTCGTCGCAGAGACCTCTACCTGACAACACACAACCTTCACAACAGACAGACATCCATGCCCCCGGTGGGATTCGAACCCACAATCTCAGCAGGCGAGCGGCCGCAACCTACGCCTTAGAATGCGTGGCCACTGGGACCGGTGTAGTTAAACTTAGTCACTTTAAATATTCTGCACCTTATCAAGGCGTCTTCTGACTCTACTCAGTCGTGAATTATTCCTTGGCTGGTAAGATGTCTTTTTGCAGGTATGGTCTGAAATAAATAAATATACCGCAGCATCGCTCGGTTTGTCACTTGACAATTAAGGGACAATGGGTGCCGACAGGACTATACGAAAATTATGACAATGTGAGAAATACTGCCAAATTAATAAATAGTTAAATTGTATTGTTTTATTACAAAAATTGTTTATTAAGATTAACGAATTCTCTCTACAAACTGTACGATGCACTGTGCTTATTATATATCACTCCTCTTTGTGAGGTAATGTGAGGATCACGAGAAAAAGAAAAACGACCGACTATGACACTCTTTTTGAGTGCATCTCTTTCGCAAAGGCGTTTCGTGTTTCCTATCCCTACAGTTTTTACATGCAAAACATTCACATATTTTGAGCAATGTTTGAAGTAAAACTGCATGGGAAATGGGACCGAAAGCGTAAATTTGTTTTGAAAACAACGCAGCGTGTTGAAGTTATTATGAGCTGATCCAGACGTCTCCTCATACAGCTCACTCACAGACTTGGGTCAATAGCGTTTGTCGTGCGCTCGAATTCCGCTCGGTCTTTCGGGATTCAGCCGTCTGTTTTCCGTTGTATCATTTAATGTAAGGCTGAGGCTTAATGATGTGCTAATTCCCAACCAGTGCGTCGTGATATTGAAAGTGCAGCTTAACAGCAATAACACGACGAGTATTTTTAATAGGTCGAAGAATTACTTCTGTTAGTTATTGAACGTAAATTGCGTTAATGATAATCAGTGTGGATTCAGACGTAAAGATTAAATATTGATCATATGTTTTGCCTTCGACAAATACTGAAAAAATGTGAAAGTGGAGGGGGAGGGGGGGGGTGTTAATGCATCACCCACATATGGACTACACGACATCTTACGATTTAAATGGAAGGGGGATTTTGTATAATAGTCTTTGGTATCCCCATAGCGGTGTTCACTCAGGTTAATTAAACTGCACTTTCGTGAAACCTATGTTACAGTCCGGATAGGAAAATATTTTTTTCTGGTACATTTCTTTTTCGGAATGGTGTAAAACAAGGAGATCATTCATTGCCACAACTTTTCAACTTTGCTTTAGAATAAGCCGTTAGGAAAGCCTATGTAGCGCAGGATGGATTGAAGTTGAGTGGAAAATAGTAGTGTCTGGTCTACGGTGGTGATGATAACTGATTTGGGCGAAAACATAAATGGTATAGAGTAAAAGACAGAAAGTTTCTAGACGGAAAGAGGCTGGTCCAGAAGTACACACAGAAAACACTAAGTTCGTATAAAGGATGAACAAAAAATGCATTGCCTAACCTACAGAAGGTGCAAGTTTATGTCAATAAAAGAAATAAAATTGTTAACATGTGCCTTCAGAAGCACTGTCTCGAGTTACGTCCTCTTTAAAATTAAAGAAAATGCTCGAAATGTGGACCTTGAGTTACCATGCAGGAACTGCTGCAGAAAGACTTCTGAGGTCGTACTATTGTCACCAGGTCTGAGTGGGGCTCTTTGCCACGACAGATGCTGCAGTATGCGGGTCTGCGCGCTGGGATTCATTTATGGTTCATGCTTGAAGGTGCTCCACTATTTTTTTTTTTTGCTTGCATTGCAGAAATTCTTAATTTGTTCCCGGAGCAGTGGATGGGACGAGGTGGACTGAGAGCGTGGTCCGCTAGTTCCTCTCATTTAAGTCAATTTATATCTCTGCAAATATCTAAATTCTGTTTATTTGAATGGAATACATTCCCAAGGTGCCAATTATCCGACCAAACACAACATACAAATATGGCACAATAGAACCTTATCGAGCGACACACAAAGAAACGTCATCCCAGGAAAACATCCCGCAGTGTCCAGCTCAATCGAGAAAAAATGTTAGTCAAACACAGCAGATGTACTCGGATTGACAAATAATTACTTTATTCTTACTGTTCATCTTGTACAAGGCCTGATGTTGGATTAATTACTTAATCCGAAACATTGAACCAGTATCTCTAAATGAACACAACAGATGTACTACAATAGATAAGTCATTACTCTATTCTTGCTGTTAATCTTGTAAAAGGCCTGGTGATGGATTAATTAATTAATGTGAAACACGTAGTCTGTGTCGCTGAATCTAAATAAATGTTGTGTTTGACTGAACACTTAGCAGTTTTCCTTTACTGTTCATGGCGTTGCAGCCAGTGACGTTCCGTTATTGCAACAACGAACAAAGAGTAAATTTGATACGATTCGTATGACACCTGGAATTTTCCAGAAAAAAAAAAAAAAAATAGGCAGTCCCTGTTCACAGGTGCAACTTTATTTTTTTTTTTTCTAGAGGGGGCCTGTGGGAAGAGTATTTAATTGTCAGGGGGGTGTTTTTTTTTTATTTTTTTTTTTTT
>Ga0123355_10021752_pt1 | contig 10272 bp, 7 predicted proteins | sample TergutEmb28metaG_3_FD_89872 | JGI IMG/M metagenome (GOLD analysis project Ga0123355, IMG submission 89872) | Embiratermes neotenicus P1 segment gut microbial communities from Petit-Saut dam, French Guiana - Emb289 P1 | ecosystem: Host-associated > Arthropoda: Insects > Digestive system > Gut ... | reverse complement strand
TGGTTTGCAGCTAGTCAAGAAATTCCCCGCATTTCACGGAACCCGAAGGTTCATTACCGCACTTACAAGCGTCCGCCACCTCTCTCTATCCTGGGCCAGCCCAATCCAGTCCATAAACCTTCACCCCACCTCCTGGAGATCCATCCTAATATTATCCACCCATCTATGCCTAGGTCTCCCCACTTGTCTCCTTCCCTCCGGTTTCCCCATCAAGACCCTATACACGCCCCTCTCCTCACCCATACGCGCCACATGCCCAGCGCATCTCATTCTTCTCGATTTTATCACCCGCACAATATTGGGTGAAGAGTACATATCATTTAGCTCCTCGTTACGCAATCTCCTCCATTCCCCCTTTACCTCGTCCCTCCTGGGTCCAAATATTCTCCTCAACACTATGTTCTCAAACACCCTCAGCTTCCTTTGCTTCGACATACGTGCCGTTTATAAGGTGGAAAAGTGTTATAGAGAGAGGCACGCCACAGATGACAATATGGCGCATGCGCATTGCATGTTGGACACGTAATGCTACAAACACACAAACAGATTGTATAATACTTATTGCTTTTCCACTGCCACAATGGTTGCATGTTACGTTATACCTACACTGCGTCTCGTGTTACCTTAAGGATACCAGTGTACGTTGATACACAGTAAAGATAAGGATTTTTATGGGCCCAAAAACAGATGTTTCCGCGGCCAGTAACGGCTGATACTACAGAATCTACAGTGAATGCTGCCGTTGGAAGTAAACAGCGAATTTTGTTATAGAACCAACAGGAAGCGCTGCTGCAGACTCAAAACAATGGACGTTACTACAAACACACTCGATTCAACATCGTTAGCTTTCTGAGGTGTGCCATCGCCGTTGTGCGTTTAAACTATATGGTGAGGTGAATTCAGTCAAAAAACACAACTATAAAATATGGCTAAATTATGGTGTTTATTAGCAAGGAAAAAACTACATGTTTCAGCCTATAGTGGCCGTCTTCAGGTTCTGACAATTTTCTGCTAAAAGAGTTTTATATAATATGTCTAAACAGTGTGGTGATGTTGAGATCTCATCATCATTCTGCGTGTTATTGTTAAGCTAAATTGGTGGAATTTCAATGGATTTGTAGGTAGCTCGGTGTGTGTAGCACGCAGAATGATGATGAGATCTCAACATCACCACGCGGTTTAGTCATATTATATAAAACTCTTTTAGCAGATAATTATCAAAACCTGAAGATTGCCGCTATAGGCCGAATCATGTAGTTTTTTCCTTGCTAATAAACACCATCATTTAGCCTTATTTTATAGTTGTGTTATTTGACTGAATTCAACTCACCATATTGTTAGCTTTATTATTATAAGAACAAGGACAAACATGAGGAGGAATTTAATTTGTTTACTGTGTAGCACAGACCACTCAGTACATATAAAATTTTCGTCGTTTTTGTAATTCTTGAATCTCGTTTTGAACAGTTTCATTCGGATGGCGTCTGTTACAACAAAATAAGAGCGGCACTGTTTATTAATTAATTCTCGTTTCGAGACCTTAGCACCACAATTTTATGGCAGAAGGCTCTTAGGTCTACTGCGTTTCACCAACTAATTTTGTGAGTCTCAGTTTACGCACGCTGTTTGCGGAAATATTCTTTTAAACTTTAAATACTATGAATCAACTCTCACCGAAAAGGGGTTATTTATAAAGAAAATAATGCTCTCTTTTATAGAAGCAAAAAAAGGAATAACGAAACAAGAGGACGTCCAAACTTTACAGTCCAAATTTGTTTACAACACTGCAATAATTCACATCCAAACCATGCCATATTTTGTACTTAGTTTTCGTCTTTTTACTGAAGGTAATTTTGTACATTTCAAAACTTTGCTCTTCCAACCACAGCATTAAACATAAACCTCTTTTTTTTTAAATTATCCTAGCGTTATCAAAAACTAATTTTTTTCACTAAATCAAGTGTTTGAAGTAAAATGAGTTTGCCTATGACCTTACAGGTTTTCCATTTCCGTTTCCATACGCATCAGTACACCCGTATGACGTCACAAGGCAATACTGCGAACAACAGTGTTACTAAGTTCAGCTAGTGTATGCATATCACCCGTGTGCTTCAGCTTCTGTGCGAAAGTGCGTCATTTTGTGATGCAGCCTTGTGGAGACAGACAGCGAACGCGAGAGAAAGTTTTGTGTTATTTATGGGGGCTAAAATTTGGTCGTCCCACTTCACGAACTGCTTATAGGAAGTATACTTAAAACTAAATATTCCGCTGGCACCCCACGTTCTGGTGCTGTCCCTTATGTCCCTTAAATGGACAGAAACACAGAAAGCAAACCGGAACGTCGACGAGCAAGGGGATAAGCAAGAAGCCACGAATGAAATCCAGTAACTAGGTGACCAAACTGTGTTCTTATCGCTGACATCGGCCTCTTCACAGCCTTATTAATAGAAACAGAATGTGTCTTAAATCGGAAAGACTTACATGTGACAGAATTCTTCTTTAATACCTAACAGTCGTCCGGACGTTCAGAAAATGCTGGATAGTTACCCGACGCGTTCAGAAGAGGCCCTGAGCGAAATTAATCGAATTCACGTCCTCAGAAAGCATTTCCTTGTGAGGACGTGCTCTAAATTCTGTCCTATTAGCAGCTAGGTCTCCGAAAGTGTTCAAACTAAAACAGGTACTAGGAACAGAAGAGTCGGTAGAAATAAACCACATTGATTTTTGGCCTGCGCTTTCACGATGTCGCTCTGCGGAGGTTGGTAGTTGTTTACGGACGCTTCGGGACCATCCATCTGTCCCATCTTCAAGATGGGCACTGCGACGGAAGTCTGAAATTTCGCTTCATTCAATTCCTTCTACAAGGTGATGCTACTTACGCCGTCATAAACTCCTTACTGCATTGCCCTCCGACCTACACCCAGGCCTACAAAACGGAAAGTTTTGTACTCATTTCTCATTACTTCCCTCGTCGTATTACTTGCCCTAATCACTGGTTGGGGAAAGTGGGGTTGGAACTTCCATGTAGTGATTTCACTGAGATATCCCAGTCCTAGTCCATGAGAGTTGTATGGTACAATTAAAACCGTAGTTCCACCTATTTTCAGGGACTACTAATCCAGTATCAAATAGACTGATTCCGACCACCAGTGACATGTTGAATCGCTGGCAACTGAACACTCAGAGTACAACAGCAAATACGAGTAACTAATACCATAACGTCAAAACGTTTTGGACGTCAGAGTATTTACGATTGTTCAACTCCATTATTCCGATGATATTCAATGTGAAAGAATAAAAATATATATTGCATCAAACCCATTGTCTACCATTCGTATTCACCGAGAATGTGACCCCGTCAGTTTTTTTATGGACTGCGGGAGTGGACGGAGAGGGAGGACATTTTTTCACCCAAATGAACACCATCCCTTCTAGAACAAAAAGGCCGAAAACGGAAACTAGTGACGGCACAGAATGCAGGAGAGGTAGGGGTGTTGAATGGGCGTGTGTGAAGCGGATTTATTGTTTCATGCAAACCCAATTAAGGTGTCCATCTTTGGTTCATGAATGTGCGAGATGCTTCTGGGCTTTATCAAAGTGAATAAAACATAATAATGGATGAAAGGAAATACATTTTATTTTTTAAGCTATTAAACTTTGAGTTCCTGTACAAAGCAGTGGGTGTGGTACTGCGAGAGCAGTCTATGCCCTACACGTGACAAAGACATATTTTTTTTACCGTGTCAGCCTTTACTTCCCTGAAACAAACAATGGATAAAGAACAGGTTATGACGAATTTCCTTCTGCAAATCGCTCTGTCCGTTTCTATATTGCGTGCTTCCATCCTGAAGTAAAAGAGCTGTTCAGGTAGAAATAAAAAAGTCATATACTTGCCTCTTGCTTTGTAAAATTCCCACATGAATGTCCGAACTTTTCGACAATATGCCATCGATACAAATTCATTTATTTGTGTAATAAATCATAAAGACGTGCAACACACAAGACGCTGAAATGAAGTAAAAAAGGGGAGCTTTCCTTGCCCTCGCCACGCAGGCATATAAGAACAGAGTTATAACTCTGCACGTGCATTATATATAGGTAACTGGTCAAATTTGCACTCCGCCCTATTTATCCTCGGAAAAAAGAGCCCACGACTTCAATCGAATACGAGGCTTCAAGGGCGCCAGACCATAAAACTACGGATCGCCCAGCATGTAACACAATCACAGTACCTGCTTGTACTTATTGTCACAATTAGTCACGTGATTTGTCCTTCTACATAATGTACTTGTCTTGTGAGTAGTGACGTCCTATAGCCTCGTGAATGGTTCTGAATAACTGAATATATATATATATTTTTTTAAATCTGAAAATGTAGGCAACCAGTATTCGAAAAGTACCGGTAACCACAAAACATGACGTCACAAGCCTGCAGAATACAATCGATACCTTCTTGGCCCTGCAAACCTCGTCATGCAATTTCCTGTTGTTACACAACATAGACTATATTCAATTTCGCGTCTCCTTTACATGTGCAAGGCGTGTCTTGTGGGCATACGGACGACTATACTGTCAACTACCTAATGCTCTATTTATCTAAGTTGCGAGTGTTCTCAGACATAATTCCGTTTTATAATTACAATATTTTTAACTACGAAGTCTTTGTGTTTGTTCGCATGCCTGTTTATGTCAGTTTCACTGTTTATCCGAAACTGGTGTTGATCCCAGTAGCCGCGCGGTCTAAGGCGTCGGTCTGAGGCCGCTCGATTGCTGGGATTTTGGTTTCGAATACCGCCAGGGACAAGGGTATGTGTCTCTTGCAAGTGTTGTGTGTTGTGCAGGTAGAGGTCTCTGCGACGGGCTGATGATCACTCGTCCAGAGGAGTCCTACCGAGTGTCTGAGTGTGGTCGTGAAGTCTCCATGATGAGGCTCTCGTCCACTAGGGGCTGCCGCGCCGTGGGGGAAAAAATTGAAACTGCAATACGTCAAGAACTCTAACTAAGTGTCACAGAATCTCTAATAGGCATTTGTTTTTAATATACGAATAAGGCCAAGTGCTGCGGGGTGACAATGATGTTTTTGATTGCCCACCCCACATTTCTGTCTCCCGTTAAATCCACTGCGTGTTCCCGAAGCCTCGCAGCATCCTTGCAGCCCCAGGATCATGTACTGAACGTATAACTTAAATACTCTGACAATTTCACATTGGGTTCAAATCGCGCTGGACGACGACATGAAGTTATGACTAACATCGGGACCTACCCGCCCAAAGACATAGCATGTCTCAGAAAATTTGAATCCTGAGATCTTCGTTCTTCTGGGATGTTATGCAGCGTAGATTGGTAGTAAGTTACCGACGTTTCGGCATACTCCATTCGTCCCATCTTCAACAGCCAAGCTGCTTGACCCTTGAAGATGGGACCGATAGGTGGTCTCGAAACGTCGGTAACTGACTACCAATCTACGCCGCGTAACATCCCAGAAGACCGAATGCATCGTTTACACAGCGGGAGAAAGCCTTAAATCGTAACTTGAATCTTTATTTGGTGTTTTCCTTGGGCAAGCGATCGGTTATTACGGCTACGCTTATTACTTAAATTTAATTTGTTTGCATTTCTCATATTTTCAGTCATGATGTGTTTCATAAAAGGTCAGTGGTTTTGCTTAAATACACCCAATTATAAAAGAGCATAATACATTATCATCGCAGAACTAAACGTTTAGATGTAACCTAGCAAACGCTACACAATTCATACTCAATTCGTTTGGATCCCACATTGTCTTGTTCGTGGAAAGGCATTTTATTGCATTGCTCAATACCAGCAATAATCATACCTGAAAACTGTACGAACTTGCACATCGTATCTACGAAGATCATCGTCTGACAACGCGCCAAAAAAAACCACCTCCATAAGCTATCTAATCGTGTCCAGCACGGAAACAGAGTTCAGGCTACACGTATAATGTCAAAAGTTCAAGCGCACTTAACATGACTCGAATTTATGTACCAGAAAAAGTACGGCCACTTTACCAGCACAAGACACAAAACAAAATAATGCAGGGGACACGAGACAGCAGCATCCTCACAAAAACTCTATTCTCCATATAAATAAGGGCTTCCATATTTATGAACGTTGTGAAGTTCCGTAAGCAGTGTCCCATTCAAATTATTCCATGGTTGCTACTAGCTACACAGTTTGCATTTCCAACGAATACCGCATAAAAGCCACCTCAATCTGCGTAATCTAATGCTTAAACACCGTTCGCACTGTACAACACATGAAACAGAGTAGCACTCCTGTTATTATAGCCACTGGGTCTGTATGGCTATACATCTTTCCACTGGCAGTGTCACTTGCAAAGTCCAGCGTACAACATGCAGCCTCATTCTAAATAAGTGCTAGAAGAATGAGATGGGCGGGGCGAGAGGAACGTAAGGGGGAGGGAGAAGTGCCTACTCGGATTTGATGGGGAAAGTTGACGGCAAGAGACCACTTGGAAGACCTGGGCGTGGGAGGATAATATTGAAATGGATATCCAAGAAGTGGAATGGGTGCATGGACTGGATTGATCTGACTCTGGATACGGAAAGTGAAGAGCTTATGCGAATGCAGTAATAAACCTCAGGGTTCCATAACATTCGGGGAACTTCTCAAGAAGGGCTCTGCTCCATGAACTTCACACAGATGGGTGGCATATGCAGCATGAAGAAGTGTCTAACATAATTTTGTTAGGAGAACTGCAAATTAGACGCCTCTTGGGTGAAATAATACAAAGCTTTATGTTAGAATAATGGGATGTGAACAGTTAGAGTGAACTGAACGGGTTGAAGATGGGGTCTGATTTTGGACCTTTGAGGACACAGTGATGGACTTCAGGTGTACAGAAAAATAGTAAAACTTTGTGACCAACAGAGGATCAAAATCTCACACAGCCAGCATCTTGCATTTAGTAACTGGAGTCAAGTTTGTACGGCCGAGTTCGTCGAATTTGGAATTAGCTGGTTCTAATCACAACAAAGGTTTCTAATTTTTGTAAAATTTACATACAAGAAAAAGAACTGAATGATAAGGTAATATGGGTCACGGCACGGCCTGCTGTGTTGTATTTTAAAGACACGTTTTCTTAACAATTTTCCAATCACAGATACATGGCTATGACCTACAAGGTTGGAAATTCGAACCTGAGTATGGAGTACACACCTCATACTTGCTCCCTGCGTGGTATCACGCGCCCTGCCCTCTTACAGTTATTCAAGCTACATATCTAGCTCCATGCAGCACATTCACCTGCCCATATCACGAGCCAGATCATTCCACTCCATGACCTCATCCTACTTCTTGAAGATTCATTTCAATATTATTCTCCCATTCAAAGAGGTCTCTTTCCCTCGGTATCCCCACCAAACCCCTGTGTGCACCACTCCTGTCTCCCATACTTAACAAATGCCACGCCCATCTCATTCTTATTGATCTGATCACAGGAATGACACTTGATAAGTAGCACAGAGCATAAAGCTACTCAGAATTAAAGGATTCCGACTCACGGTGAAATTAAGATTCGATACGAGCTATTACTTGCAATGATCAGACAAGGTGTCGTTCCTTCGTCAGACACCTGTGTGTACAATAAACCACAGAATTAAACTGGATTGCAAACAAGTTAACATTGCGATATTAATTACCTTCATTCGTGTAAAAATCACACTCTTTCTCTCTCTCTCACACACATACACACACAAACGCACACACACACACACACACACACAGAAACACACATACATACATACATACATACAGCTGTGGTGGAATTATGTCGTTTTTCCAGAACCTGAGACAGATGGACAATATCCGCCATTCACAACTATTTTGGCATATAAGATGATTTAATGCAACATGTTTCGGCTTAGCAAGAAGTCATCATGAGACAAATAAGACAAAAAAGAAATCATTATGTAAGTAGCAAAACACTATTTAACCCTTATCCTGCTAACGTGGAAAATACGGTGACTTCCTAACAATGCCAGCAAATAGCACATGGGATTTAATTTGGCGTTTAAAGGGTTAACATCCCCCATCTCTGATTTGTCATTACAAGGGTATGTCCCGTATAAAAATATAACTGGGGTGTTATCCAGACCAATTACTGCACTATATATACATATTTTGTGTCATCATACCCGCATACAGGCAACACCAACATAGGAATTACACGTATACGACAGGCCAGAATGCACATGCAGCCACCTAGCGAACAGTTTCCACGTATTCGTAGAGTAAAACCAACTTGATGCACTAATTTCTCAAAATTTTATTTGGAGTAAAACTCTACATGTTTCGGACAGTTCCTCTGTCCATCATTAGGAGTTTTTCACTGTACACACAGCAATGGTATATGTCATACAGGTTTGCTGACAGCTTGCTAGCAGGATCAGAACGGAACGTCCTGATCCTGCTCGCAAGCTGTCAGCACATATACCATTGCTGTGTGTATAGTGAAAAACTCCTGATGATGGACACAGGAACTGTCCGAAACATGTAGAGTTTTATTCCAGAAATAAATTTGAGAAATTAGTGCATCTAGTTGGTTTTATTATGAGAATTTATCACGATTCACGGTCACCTGAACTACAAATTTCCACGGATTCTAAATAAACAGTTGACAGCGCACAACGTTTTACACATTGTATTTTAACATCAAAACCGATCACGTGAACATTTTAATCTAATCATTTCACTGAGTTTGTAATCTTAATAACTTATGTAACTTTAGGAAAGTACAAGGCTAAGACTCCCTGAAGATGATGCAGATGCATTGAAACATGTAGCAGTACTTTCATATATATATATATATATATAATGTTGTTTATTTAATGAAAATGAAATAAAGGTAACGTAAGTGAAAATACAACTAGTTTTATTGGATGTTAATGAACGACATGTTTCGGTCTACTTGGCCATCATCAGGTTGCAAAGTTCTACGAAACTAAGTATTGTTTTGTGTGGCGGATGATGAGATCTCATCATCTGACCAAAAAATTATATATGAGATATAATTTTTTGGCCAGATGATGAGATCTCAACATCCGCCACACACAACAATACTTAGTCTCGTACAACTTTGCAACCTGATGATGGCCAAGTAGGCCGAAACATGTCGTTCATTAACATCCAATAAAACTAGTTGTGTTTTGACTTACTTTACCTTTATTTCATTATCATTGTTACATACACAACGGGGATGTCTCAACTGCAGATTGTTTATATATATACATATATATATATACACTCACACACACATATATATGTATATGTGTTGCGCATTTGTTGTTCTGGGTAATAAACTATACAAGATGCAAGGTACGTACACAAAAATCCCTGGGGTAGTTCTGAAGTACTGGTATGGGGTGAATAATCGGTACAAAGCTGAGAGTTTAGAGCGATGCCGAATGACACTTGACAACCGTGACAGCAGCCCTCAGGAAAAATAGACGAACGACGCGTGCAACAGCCACCGAAGTCAAATAATTTACACATTTTAATAAAGAGAATACTTGTGGCTAGGTAACAAACAAATTAAAGTTGAAATTCATTTCAAAATTACTCGAACGCAAAAACTGCAGACCAATATTGGAATGGAAGCAGGGCAGTTGATTAATATCTGGACCGGACGCCTGCGGCCTGTGAGAAATAATTGCTGCTCCGATAATTGAATTGCTTCTTAGTTCATTCGGAAGTTGTTCTATCTGTAGCACAGGTCAAAGTTGATATCGCGGGAGGACCGATTATTTTTTTATTTACTGTGCTTTAGTCTGTTCTGCACAAGAAGCTGTGTCAGGAGGGCACAGTTCACTTGTGCCAGGTCGTCCGGGCGATTAAGTTATGCACAAGGGCGCCTAATATTGGTGGAGCCTCAGTATGGAACTTGACTCATGTCAACCGTTTGGCGCCTACAATTTTAAGGCGGTTGATGATGTAATGTCCGGAAGGAGCGATATTGGTTAACGTTTGGTTTGTGTTTGAAATTTTTGCAAAATAAATAATGCCTGTTCGGGCTAGTATATTTAGAAACTTTGCCATTGCTGAACCGGCACTACAATATGTCGGAGTGTTGTAAAGTGTTTTAAAGTATTTTAAAAGTGTTTTATGTGAAATTATATTTCCATTCGTTGGTTGATAAATTGAAGTGATTCTACGAAAATGCACGGTGCTACAACAAGATTTATTAGAAGGTCTGTATTAATTGAAGTGAAGTGCAGTATAGGCTGGGGG
>Ga0123355_10021751_pt1 | contig 10272 bp, 6 predicted proteins | sample TergutEmb28metaG_3_FD_89872 | JGI IMG/M metagenome (GOLD analysis project Ga0123355, IMG submission 89872) | Embiratermes neotenicus P1 segment gut microbial communities from Petit-Saut dam, French Guiana - Emb289 P1 | ecosystem: Host-associated > Arthropoda: Insects > Digestive system > Gut ... | reverse complement strand
AGGCTGAGTGGACCCCGTTCCAGACCCACTACTACTCAGAAAATCTGGTAGCGCCGGGGATCGAACCCGGGACCTCTGTATCTGTAGCCAGAAACTCTGACCACTAGACCACACAGGCGGTCGATGGCACAGACACTACTGGAATGTTATATGTAGTGTGTATGTGCATACACGTATTCTGTGCTCTTTGTTGATACAGACCTTTACTGCAAAGTCGTGTTACAGGTGAACATTGCCATTGATAGATAAACATGATGTGATAATGTTCTAAACTGAATCAAGACTTTGGTTTGTTTTTTACTTGCTATGATGGGTAGGTTTTGTGAAAAACATGACCGAATTTCAGTATCTTTAAAGTTCTGATGTGTGCACACGCATTACTGTTGTTGGTTGCCCCCAACCTCGTAAAACTTACCCAGAAAATTAGTAATTTTAAAATGCGATTTATACTAAGTCAGGTCGAAATATTTTCGCGTCTATCAGTATTTAGCTAGAAACGCTCTGTTTTTGGTATATACGGATGGAGAGTCGTCGTTAATACCTGTCTTGTCTTGTTTGAATGATAATTGAAGTGGAATGACCATTCTTCATGTTTCTGTAATACTACGTTTCATAGAAATATGTTGATCGATTCTCCCGTTGTGACAAGCCTATAAAGAGAGCAGACGGACGCATCAACATTGACCCTTGTGATGGAGAAAGTAGGTCCATCCGAAACATCGGTACTTATCTGTTGGTTACTTGAAGTCACATCCAGGAAGATATTTGGGAGTAGTATGATGAGTGCAACGAATGGATGCGAGCGCGTCAAAGGATATCAGCATCATCGTCGTCATCATCATCATCATCATCATCATCATCATCATATTGAACTCTGTAGGGTTAGGCGTAATGCCTGTTCCTTAACCCTCAGGGTGAAGTTGGTCCCTTCGTCCTTTCTTCGGGAATTTCGGGTATTTCTCCTCCCTTTAGTTTTGTACTGCAGTGCCTGCTTGGGTGGGTATCCTTTTTGTATCCATTATCTCTAAGTCTTGTAGACACTTTCTTATTTACTTGCTGTAAGGTTTAGGTGACATGCCCTGGAGAACAGAGCTCATACTTGAGTGATTTCTGACTGTCAACGACCTGCTGTCCCAAATGTTTTGATTCCACTGCTTCCTCAATATTCTGTTTATATCCACTTTGTCCATACGCTGTCTGATTTCTTGGCTGTCTTCAGTTGCGCTGATGACTACAATTGTTTCTGCCCTTCATAGTTCTTGAAGTTGGCTGTTAAGCAGAACAATCGTAATAAATATTCAACAACACAAACGATACAAAAAGGGTAAAGAAATCCCTGTACAGGCCTGAACAGGCACTGAGGGATCCAGGAGTTTAGAGCCCCAAGATTTCTAGACAATTGGCGCGTGAAGGTGGTAAGGTCAGCCATACGTATGGGCCGCATTTACCCTCCAAAAAATATTCCTGTTACGCATTTCTCGGAGAGGGTGAGTTGACCCTACGACCATAGTGTAAGCCAGTTACAAATTCCAAATTGAACCCGCGACCTGCCGGCTTGCAGCACGGTGCCTCAAATAACTGCAACACCGCGTGCCCCCAAACGAGAAATATAAAAGTTGATTCGTTCCTTTGAGAAGAATAGCTCTTGAAATGAATGAGACACGAGTAATGAATGAGAAAAGACTCCGAAAATGGTATAAAAGTGTGTTAATACGCCGTGGCAGTAACTGATTTGCCTCTCTCGAATGATACTTGGCACACGATACGTAACTGTTTAGAGCTTAGTAGTTATTATGTACAAATATATGGCCTGTTATAACGCTAATGTGCCCGCAGTCTGAATTCTCCCCACACAGTGTATTTACGTGTTTCATATGATGCTTACAATAAACAGTAGTTACCTTCTATGTACAGATTTCAACGACTGGTCTTTCTAGATGAAGCAGGCTGCGCTACCCGTGCTGTAGGAACTTAATATTTATGTGTAATGTAGATTTGATGTGTTCTTCAAGAGGCTGTGCCATGGCTCAGGCAGTTATTCGCCGGCCTCCTACCGCGGAGGCCCATTATCAATCTCAAATCAGTCTCTGTGAGGTTCGTGGTGAATAAATTGGCAATGGGACAGGTTTTTCTTCGAGTACTTCGGTATTCACCTGTCAGTAACATTCCAGCAATGGTCCGTACTCATCTTCATCTACATGCTGCTCTTATCAGAAGGACAAACCGGCCAAGTCTGGGAACCTTCAAAAACGCTGTGATCTCTCGGAAAGCGGGGAGCATTGAGTACAAAATAACTTTTACTTTTTCATTGTTTAAAGGAACAATGAAGAGGGTATTGTTGTGACAACTGGCAGATATTCTTTCGGATATAAGCCATTCTTTTAAACAATTTAATTTTAAGTTACAAGTAAAGAAAAGCTATGCTGTCCCTGTGCATAATTAACCACGGCGCCCTGTAGGCATACAGCGGGTTGAAGGAATGCGTCCACACATTCCTACCCTCAGCACTACATTGAGATTATTACTTAGCTTCATATTACGGCATTTTTGCCCCCATGGAATGAGCCCCCGGCCTACTGAATAGAGGATGGCTGGACCTCAGAGACTTTCTGGACGCTTTTAACGGGAGGGAAAAAGAAATTTCTCACCCCTGCCGTCAATCGAGCAACGATTCGTGGATAAACCAGACTGTAGCCGATTCACTTTACCGCCTGAGATTTCCCTGCTCTAGTTCCAATCTAAGTTAAGGTAAACTATATATTTCTTCGGACAATACAGTACAGAATTTATCTGAATTCCAAACGAATCGGCGTCTTGAAGTGTCGGTCGAATTCGTAACATCCTGTGAATAAAGACGCGATTCTTGCTCGAAGTGTTCCTGATTCGACTGCTAAATTGTCTCAACAAACTCTGAACTTAAGTGGGAGTTATAAAAGCCGGGTCAACAGACATGGTGTGAATGTGGAAATGCTTCCGGTCGTAAAATCTTTAAGGCCGAATGACTTTGCCTACCGAGTTACACTTGAAAACAGTACACTAATGCATATGCAGAAATCTCTCTGTCAGAAGGAGAGGGTAATATTCGGCATTCTGAACACAACGGGAATCACCGGGACTGTAAGTCAGTCAGAAACCAGACTTGCGGCACTTCCCGATTCGCAAGTTGTCTGAGTAAGTGATGCTCGTAAATATCACACTCTACACTGCAAATTATTGTAAAATATCTAACTCCATGAAGCAGAGTCCTTCATCAGAAATAATATCCATACCCCCAGTAAATAAATTCACCCAGGTTATGGTAGCGATAGTTCACAATAATAATCACAACAAACCCATTTATAGTAAGCCAGCTGAATATATCACAGTCTTCGTCAGTAGTCGGAAGGTCCTGCTACCGGCCACCTCGGCACAAGTTTCTTGGTTTCCCTGTGCCTATAAGCAAATGCTGAGATGGTTCCCAAGACTCCAAGTTGCCACTACATGCTTCTCACGTAGCCCTCCTGACTTAAATTTATTTAAGCATGCTTCCAGCACCCTCAAGTTGTGTCTTTCCTACAGATTTGTATATTAGTATATTACATTTTTCAACGTCACTATACGTGCTACATATCCTGCCAATTTAATACTTTTTGTTTATTTCTGCAGCCTTTTTTTATTTCTTTCCTCTAATGTCTAAGTAATCTGCTCAGCACTCTGCCGCAAATATCCCCAATCCATATTCTTCCTTCCTGTCATGGTCATATACAACAATATACAACAATAGGCAAATTATGCTTTTCATATCTTAATATGTATATTTTTAGCTACACAACAGGAATTTTGTAAACAGAATAAAACAGGCATATTTAGAATTGAAACTGCTTTTAATTTTGTTGTGAAATTAATCTTAATTTCTTTCTGGCATTCCAAAATATTGCCCAGTTTCCACGCTACTGAAGTTACTGTATTACGTTACAGTTTTATACAGCTTGGTTACGACATCTCTGTACGTAATTCTGGTAAACGTCTCTCTTACATTCTCAGACCAGTATTCTCCTTATCATATAACAGACATGTGTATTTTCCTTGTGCCATTAATTAGTTTTTTTATTATTTTAATATTATCATCTTAGACAAAATCAGGCATGTGATACTAAATAGCAAAACCTTCCGCTTTTCGTTGGTTTTTAGTAGCGTATTCTAACGGAAATTTTAAAGCAATTACAGGAACGCACCCCTTTCTTTCATACAATCCTGAACAAAAAATGTCTCTAAAGCGTCCACTTTCTTGGCTTTGCTTGTAATTATGTTTCTTTTAAATACGTCTTTACTTTTCCTGACGGTTTCATTCTACCAAGGTCGCTGAGGCTACTGTACTGCAGTACTCTACTGGGTCTTGGGCTTTATGCAAATCTGTTAACAGCTGAGAGGCTGATGCCGGTGGCCGTGCGGTCTAAGGTTTAGGTCTGCAGCGTCTTGATTGCTGGGATCGCGGGTTTGATTCCCGCTGATAGCATGGGTGTTCATCTCTTGTGTTTGTTGTGTGATGTATAGATAGCGGCCTCTGCGACGAGCTGATCAGTGCTTCAGAGGATTCGTACCGGCTGTGTGTTTATGTGTGTGTCTGTGTGATCCGAAACCCCTGTACCCAATTTGTAACGCCACAAAAAAAAATTAATAGCCGAAAAACTTCCATATTACCTTCCATTAATTGATGAAAGCAGAATTCCTTGTTTTTTTTTTCTTAGTAGATATTGGTGAGCAAAATGTTGAACGCAGTTAATGATACTGAAATTTCTCGACAGCGTCTTCATGCATTTTTAACACCGCTGTTGCAACTAGGTACAATAACAGATTCGTTCCACTGTTGTACCAATTCTATGTTATTAAAGGTACCTCTAATATGTTTGTGGGTCTTTAAACGTAATGATATATCTGAATTGTGTCAGCTATACTAATATGTAATCGTAATCTGGCAGTTCTTGTCTTTTCACTTAGAATCTGTTCTAAAAGATAGGAATCAGTTTCAGGTACTAATGATTCAGTTATATGGGTTTAAGTCTGAAGTCTTTAACTGTAATTCTACAGAAACCATCAGCGTTAATGTCTACACAAATACTGTCTTTCCGAACTGTTGGAACTGTAATTACTATAACCTTGAACCTCGTAAGCATCAAATTCAGAGTATTTTGGAATATGATATCCCGTAGTCCGGAAAGTTATTATCCAGTTTCGGACAAACAGTACGATATCCCGTAGTCCGAAAAGCGATAACCAAGTTTCGGACAAATAGCATGTCCTCAAAACGGAGACGTCGCGTTCCGTAACGTTGGTAACTTCCACCTCTCATCACTGTTTTCATGAACCACAAGACCACATTGTGAATCGTCAAAGCTTTCGAAACTTCAAATCACGTATAGAAATAGCTATGCGATCAATTACATAAACGTAAATAGTTACAAATGCGACTTGGCCTGTATCTGTCATTTATTTTCTACAGCCATACGTCATATGACCCTATGCTTAACTAAGCCGTTACTCTGCCTTATCCAGCACGACATTTCGAAGATAATTTTCTATGTGTTTCTTAATAATTTGTTTTGTACGAGTACAATGAATTTTTAGTTAGCGCAACCGTCGAAGGAACTTGAACTTCTTGGGTCGGCTTGTCTTGACTAGAGGGGCGTCAGACTTGGGTGCAATAATGAAAGTTAATTTAGAACCGAAATTATTCTGTGTGTAATAATAAATGCAGTGATAAGCTGCTGTTGGGAAGCGTGTTGGTTGTTTTAAAATGTTATTTTAGAGGCCCGTGTTGTTAAAGAAGTGTAATTAATAATGTAAAATACACAAAACTCCTTCGGTTGCTTACACGAATACGGTATGTTCTGAGGCATTTTGACTTCCTGAGAGACCATACCAACTACAAATTTTACGTCACGATATGATGGACAGCCTAGCGAGTCGTTGATTATATTCTTCATAAATTAAAGCGCGGTAACCTCATAAAAATTTGCATAGAACCCTAATTTTGATTTTAAAATGTATGCGCTTGAACTGTGAAACAAATGAGTGTTGTCTCAGCAGTCTCCATAGGATTTACCACGAGCTGTCTCCAGCGATACCAGAGCGATGTTTGCGTAACGTCAACCCTGGCTTGAGGCAGAACGAGTTAGCGAACGAAGGCGAGAGAACAGAAAAGCAAGTCAAACATCAGAGTGGCAGCTTCTAAACAGCAGTTTGAGCAAGCTAGCAAGTGCAGAAAAGACGTGTCAACAAGCCTGCTGACAGCTGCTAGATGGCGACCGCTTTTAGCTATGAAGTTAAGGCGAATAGGAGCGGAATGAGTGTGAATGAGGACAGATTTTGGTCAAGTGAGTGTGTGAAGATGAGAGATGGAGACAGACGAGATGGTCCAAACAGAAGGGTTCAGTAACGCGAAAGTGCTTTATGTGCCTATCAGAAATCGTGTACAGAGTTGAGACGTGAAGTGGCGCGCGTCTGTGTATGTGTTTTTGTGTGTGTAAAATAATCTGGTGAAACAATATAGGGAACAATTTTGCGAATGAAAAATGTGCTTTGTGAACAGACGTTGGTAGGGTCTAATCACATTTCCTTTTCCCAAAGTTTATATTCTTTTGTCTTGTGTCTGTGTAGTGTCGTAGGTGATTAATATTTTCGGAGGAACCTTCTACCACCAGCTTCTGGGAAGAATTAATGTACCCAGATGAAATTGTAGACGATAATATAACACAGAATATCCCATACCGTGGTTTTACTCTAACGAGAACGTAAAATCTCGTCTATATACATAGCTGAACTTGTCACGTAAGGATGGTCTGTTGTAGAAGTGTCTTACAATCCGTTGCAAACTTACGGGACGTCTGCTTCTGACAACATGTCAGTTTCGTCTCTCACAACTCATCCTCACATACAGGGTGATTCAAGAGGAAGAGTCAATATTTTGGGAGGTGGTAGTATCGGTCATTTCCTCCTGAATTGTCCTGAAGCATTTATCTGTACGACACACTTTTCCCCCTCTTGCTACCTCTCGTGTATTTCCTCTTCTGCCATATCACCATTGCCTCGATCATCTGCTTCCCAGGTTTCACCGTCGTGGTTACCATCATCTGCTGTTAGAATGGTTTAATATCCAGACGCACAGGCGTCTAAAATGATCTTTCCATCCTATTATAAGACGTATCGTTTCATGTTCTCTCTTAAGTGTCTGTAGAGGATTTCTGAAAATAAATTTGTCTAAGGTATGACGCCGTGTAGATTGGCATACGTTACTAACGTTAAGGAGGAACCCGCCTCCTCCATATCTAAGGTAGAAAATAATCTCCGGGGTCCAGGTTTCCTGTGTGCAGTGCGATATTTCAGGCCACCGCCGAGGTCTTCAGTGTTCTGGGTTGTGACGTAACGTGTACTGTGTTGATGTTTACCGACGTTTCGGGACAGCCTATTGGCCCCGTCTTGAAGGGTCAAACAGTCCAAGAAGAACGGTCTGACTCTCCATGATGGAACCGATAGGGTGTCCCGAAAAGTCTTTAAACAACCACTAACATACGCTGCGTAACATCCCAGAATGGCGAGGACCGTCCTGTGCAATATTTGATGCCACACATTATCCATCGTTATGCGTAACAAATGTATTGCCTCTCCTGGTTCCACTTTTAATCACATCCTGTTGATCAGGCCTTCGGAAGGTTGCGATGGAACACATTTTACTTGTGGATGAGATCTTGAACCGCAGTCTTTCTTCTTATGCAGCTGAATTCTCTAAACAGATCTCACTACCGTTGACAGTTGTTATTTGAGTCAGTACATTTACTGAAATACGTATTAAAATGGTTCGTACGGTTGTCAAGGTGTGGGCCGGCGCTAGATTGTCCTAGTATAGCGTCTGCTGGCATTTTTTCGTGCTCATGTTGATTAACGTCCTGGTTCCTGACAAACGGGCATTTTCTTGGCGGTCTAAGTAAGTGTGAGGTTTTGAAGAAAAACATTTTGCTGTGGAGTTAAGTAGATTGTCTATGCTTCATGAAAATAAAGTCCGTTGCAGTACTTGGTGATAATCATTTAAATTCCTTTTACTGTAGAAACTTCTTGTTACAAAAAATAAATTCTGTTTTAATACGAATTCGCTTACAAGGCCAGCAAAATAAACAATTAATGTAATATAAGCCTTTACTGTGACGCACTCTCTCAACGTTGCTCTGAAGCACTTCATCATAGTTTCCTAATTTGCTTATTTTGTAGTTGTTTCAATTCAGTTTCCAAAAACATTTTGGACATGTCTTTGTGTTGTAATGCACGAAGAGTATCATTATTTCTTAACCGTGACTTTCACCTTAAGAGGGTAGGATTACTCACTTTGCCACAACGGTAGGAGAATTTCAGAAAACGATACAGTGTACGCTGTAAGGCCGATCTATTATACACTGGAAAGAAGCGGATGGCAATCAGGTACAAGAGTCTGTGGCCCAGTCTTCATGTTTCTACACGGCCAGTGTTTGATTAAATGCTGGTTTGATACAGTAACGCAGCCGTGGCACTAATTTTATATATATATCTTAACGTTAATGCTTCTGGTCTATGCTATGGTGGTGACCGATTCGAATCTCAGCAAGGAAACTGTCCAAACTTGAAGTTTCCTCCAATTTTCTCACACCTTCCACCTTAGTTTACGCCCTATTACGCTTGCTTTAAAATTCATTGTTTATAGATCTCCCTGTCAATCGATACTGTATAATCTGAGATCCTGGGAGGGTAGCTGAATGAGCAAAGAGCTTAAAATTGTCCTCTGTTTCAGATGTTGCCCACGGGAACTTCTCGACAGAGGCGCCACCGTCTCCGGACATTCCTGTCCAGAGTGACGTGTATGTAGAGAAGAAGCATACCAGCGGTCAGGGTGACTTACCAGGTACGTACACAACTGAACCATCTGAACGGTAACATTGATGTGTCGTGCTAAGGGCAGTGGCTAACGGCACAGTTATTCTTGTATTGTGCTGGCAAGAGTGTTTGCAGTCGTGTGCTCATGTGCCACAAGATTGAGACAGGAAATCCTTGCTGGTTTAGTAAGTAAACTGCAGAAGCGTAACAGGTAGACAAATGGGCTTGGTTAACCGGCCATATTGGCGTAGATAGTGTTCATGACGCCCGGGACCAGCAGTCACATTGGCCACCCCTGACAGAAATTACAAACTTTTAAAAAAATCCCAATTATTTATTGAATTTCCTGTTAATTGTCTCAATAATTTAAAGTTTGTTGAGCGCAGAAAATAATTTGCTTCATTTAAAATACTAATTTTGTCCTCCCTTGGACTCTGCTGCCCGGGGCTGCTATACCTCTCCCCCCACCCTAGCTACGCCTCTAGTTGCTACATGCGTCTGTACCGCCAGGTTTAATGCTAACAAGGTCTGCATTATGTCCATTCAGTGTGTTTGTGTGTTGTATTCGGTTTGCAATGTAAACAGCGATTGTTACCGTACACATCATTCATTCTAATGGAAACACACACGCAGTTCTCTTTGCGGTACGATGTCAGTCTATTTATATTACGTACATTGAATTTGGTCTGCATTCGCCGGCCTCTTACCTCGAAGGACCGAGTTCTATCCGAGGTCAGCCCATTTGAGATTTTGGGTGGAAATAGGGGCATTGGGACAGGGTTTTCACCGAGTACTTTGGGGTTTCCCTATCAGTATCATTCCACCAGTGTTACGTGCATGTCTTCAAGGTTATCAGTGTCCTGTGATTACTATAATTAGCTATCCTTACTTTTGGTACAAAAGTTACCAATGGTTCCGTGTTTGCTGTGGTTACTCGAAGGCACCACAAGTTTTTCGTCCTGCCAACATTTCCTAACTTGTTATGTAGGAGTTTAAACACTCTCCGAGATGCCCCGTCATCCTTGTGAAGAAATACGTGAACTTGTAAGTGCCTGAATGGAGCGGCTGTTTACGTGTTTTAACTTAATGAAACGTTATTAACACATTTCAGGATGCAGGCCCAAGTCAGCTGCATCGCATTCATCATCTGATGTTTATTGGACCGTGCTCCATTGTGATAGTTGAAGAATAAAAAACCAACTAGATGTCAATTGCTGTTTTTATTTTACTTCTTAGAGACTCGACATATTTCGGGCATTAATATGCCCATCTTCAGGAGTATGCGTCTACATTGTTGAACTACCACATTGGCCTTTTCATTCTTGGTTTGCTGTGTGTTGGAGTTTGGGTGCGGTTCAGCTGGGGTGGTACGCGGTTGCCGGCTGAAGCTGTGCT
>Ga0123355_10021747_pt1 | contig 10272 bp, 7 predicted proteins | sample TergutEmb28metaG_3_FD_89872 | JGI IMG/M metagenome (GOLD analysis project Ga0123355, IMG submission 89872) | Embiratermes neotenicus P1 segment gut microbial communities from Petit-Saut dam, French Guiana - Emb289 P1 | ecosystem: Host-associated > Arthropoda: Insects > Digestive system > Gut ... | reverse complement strand
CAGGAGGTGGGATGTGGGTATATGGACTGGATTGGGCTGGCCCAGGATAGAGACAGGTGGCGGATGCTTGTGAGTGCGGTAATGAACCTTCGGGTTCCGTGAAATGCGGGGAATTTCTTGACTGGCTGCAAACCAGTTAGCTTCTCAAGAAGGACTCTGCACCAAGGAGTAAGTATGTAATCACTAGCACAGGATAGGGATGGATGGACACCAAATGGGGAGGTGCTTATCCTTCTTGGACAGCGGATTTTCATCACACAGCTACATGTTTCAACTGACATGCGGTCACCTTCAGGCAGTACATTTATTACAAGATAGCAGTTTCATTCTCTAGTAACATATATTTTTGTTTTTCGAGAATATCTCAATATTTACCTAAATGCATACAAATGTATGGCCTAAAATCTTGTAAAAGGAAGTACAATATTAAACTGATAAAATCTCCAAAGATTCCTTCTAAATTTTTAGTGATAATGTTAAGAATGAGGTTTTGCATACAAAATCATGTGTTGTAGAATGTGGAATGTGGCATATGCATTCATATGAGTAATTAAGAGCAGAATGAGGAAATTCTTCGTCAAGTAAAACAGTGTGTATGTTATTCAGGAGACGATATGGTATTAAACTCTCTCACAGCGTTTAGAAGAATTTCAGAATCATATATGGATAATGAGTCATTTTTGTTGTATCACTGCCATCTGCAAATCAGAGCTGATTATGTGGCAAAACATTAACAGTAGTATACATTTACTAAACACAGATACTATACGAAATGTGTTTGAAGACTGATATGGAGAAGTCATCTGTGATGTTAAGCAATATAAATGTAAAAGTTACTGACGACATCTCCAGACCATAGTCGTATCCACAACTTAACTTACCTAACTAAAGTTCAGTTGTGTAGATGGTCATACTAATTACATTAAATGATTGGACTGCCAACACAACGGGATGCACAGCATCAAATTTAGCTCTTTGGTTAGTTTCACTTTTAACTTTTGCATAATTCAGAGAAATCGCTGACATCGATTACAGTTACAAATAACAATGCAAGCAATATTCAATAGGACAGACAACTACCACTGCAAGTTGACACCCAGCCTCTTGCCTCCTGTCAGTACAAAACATGCACCTACTTGCCAGTGTTGCCAACACAGGCTGACACAATGTATCACACCTTAAACAAATCCAGCTGTTCCATGCTTTGCCTCCTCACCCTGTATCTCTGAATCCCAGGGGAGGGTTGTCCCCCAAGCTGGGACATCAGCTCCAAACTGTCAGGTGACAAGTCACTGTTAGGCAGTCCCAGCACTTTGCGCAGGTCTGACACATTCATCTGCGCAGTGGCCTGGCCCATTGGGTCTCCCAGCTGAAAACAAACACGTGACAGTTACCAGAACAAACAAAATTCACAAGGCGACTCATATACAATTAATGCCAAGACAAGATGTACAAACCTCTTTTGATATTTCCAGATGTTTGCTTGCAAAGTACAGTGCCTTTTCATGGTTGCCCATTGCAGAGTGAGCATTGCCCAAGCTCCAGCACGCTCGTCCTGTTGACACACATTACTCATATTGCTCCTTGCCATTACAACAGATCAACAAACACTTTGAAGATAAACACAATACATTTATTGAAGTGAGGGGACCGCGGTAACACAGTGGTTAAGGTGCTGCGCTACAAATAGGTAGGTCGCTGGTTTGATCCCAGCTGGTGTCAGTGGACTTTTCATTGACATAAAGTCCTTCCGATCGCACTATGGCCCTGGGGTCGACTCAACCTCTAACAGAAATGAGTACCAGGAGTATTTCTTGGGGGTAAAGGTGGTCGGTGCGTAAGGCTGACCTTACCACCATCCTGTGCCGCTGTCACGAAATCTGGGAACCTTAACTTCCTGGAACCCTGTGGGCCACTCCAGGCCTGTAACGGGACTGATTTACCTTTACCTTTACATTTAATGAAGTACTGTTACACCCTGCAGTACTGCTAGCTCACAGTCACCTGTCACCCTCTTGCCTCATACAGCATTTCAACACAAGAATCTGATGCTACACACAGGCAAAGAACAAAACTACATTTTTGAGCTTCACAATTTACCCTCTTCAACCACTACTGTCTTGGCAATCAAATGCGGAACAGGGGGAAAACAGATTCATCATGAGGAAACATCACATGCAACATTCTGGTTGCTAATCTTCACAGGAAGAGAACATTCACAAGACCTAAGCATAAACTGGATAATAACATAAAAAAAAATTATATCAATAAATGGTATAGATGTGAACTAGTATGTTGTGGATCAGAACTGGGTCCACTGGCAGGCTTTGTCCAAGCATTAACGTATCTTCTAAAATGAAAGATCTCCATGGGACCCAATATCAAAGAACTGTATCAGGAACATAATTTTATGATCAGGGAAAACATACCATAACACAAGAGCTTGTAATGTTTCAAAATTGAGAAACATGTGAAGACATGAACAATGCTAAGATCAGGTACTTCAAATGCATGTCATACGTAGGATGTAATCACGCAACACAGTAGGTACGGGAAAGTTTAAGATATCCCTGTGTTCAATAAATCAAGCAAGCACCACACTGTGAATAAGACATGTGGGGAGTGGAGATACAGCAGCTCCATTCTTTCCCAACATTTTGGTTTCATGTCCAGCCACCTTTACCCAAGGCTAATGCACCAGTATCCAATGGATACAGACTGAGTGTACCCTAGAGCCAGTCCACACACTCGGCAGCAGACAAATATCTGACCTACCTGAAACAAAACCCCAATTCTCCAGTAGCGTAACTGGTACATAAACTGTTTGGTAGACAAAACTAAATGGAAGAAGAGTAAAACAAGAATTCAGAATGGAGGGGGAGAGATGGAGTAGAGTAGAAATCCAAGCCTGACTGTGAGAAGTGGAAAGCTTTTTATTACAAATGTCTCTAAACCAATGGGTAAGGAATAAAGCAAGTACCAATATCTTGACAGTACAATGAAACATAAATGTCCAGCTGAACTAAAATCTCTCACTACATTCAGTTGAAGCATACCTTCACCCACACGGTCCATAAGTTGCTGTGCAATTATGAGATGTCGCAGGTGATATTCCACGGCCATCGGGTAGTCACGCAACAGCGTGTACGTGTTGCCCAGACTGTAGCAAGACTGGGCCTCCACTGCTCGATCCCCGAGCTCCTGTGCCAGTACCAAGGTGCGCCTACAATATAAAATAATAACTCACAGACCCTACCAAAGTTGTTCCTCACACTGTGACACAACAACATGACAGCACATACTTGTAATGCTCTGCAGCTGCTTCAAACTCTCCCAGGAAAATGTGCGAGTTGCCCAGGTTGCTGTTGGCACGTCGTTCTGCTGCCCTGTCCCCAAATTCACGAGCTATCTTCAACCTCTGTTAAAAAATCGAACCGAAAATATCGTTTTTATGTTTTGTTGACCGTGCATCTTATTATAATCTTTGCAAATAACAAACTTGACGGACAACTCTTTTTTCTTATATTTGTTTATTCCAATTCCCTACATGTTTGGATGGAACTGCAGTGCCATCTAAACCTGCATACCACATGGTCACCTACATAGAGGGACATATACCAGAGGTCGTACTGATACAATTGACTCCCCTGATGATGGGGCACTTGGTTGCTCGAAACATGTAGAGAACTGGAATAAACAAATATAAGAAAAAGAACTATGCGTCAAGTTGGTTATTTACAAATATCAAAAATATCTGTTCAGTGGGCAGCACAGCTGTTCGTATGTGGAACGTCCTGGACTGAAACCTCGGTTCCACAGACCAGCTATCCTGATTGAATTATTTCATACTTTTCATCACTCCCTCCACAAAAGTGTCAGAACTGCACCTCCAAATAAGTTGCAGCATCTTCCTTCCACATCCTTTCCAATTCATTATTGGCCATCATCCTCTGATTAGACACAACATGCTATATAAGCTGTTGAAAGCATCGACTCTTTCAAACAAGAGTTAAGTGTGTTATTTAATGATGCTGTCAGTTGCCAACAGCATATAGTATCAGTGATAAAAGAATAAATGAGCATGCAACACCAGTGGAAAGATACTGACAGAGGCAAATAAAGTACTTAGAGAAAAACCCATCCCAGTGCCACTTTGTCCACCATAAATCCTATGTGGACAGGCCAGAAATTGAACCTGGGAGTTCACGGTGAGAGACCAACAACTACCTGCCTCAGCCACGGTGCAGCCCAACTTTCAAACACAATAGTTAAGTAAATACCACTACAATTTGTGCTCCCACCTCACAGAAACACTGAATCTAAATTACAAAAACAAATCACTTCATGCTGCTCAGAGAATTAACTGCCATTTATTTTGAGAATCATATAAAATTCACAAATACACTCTGTGGGTAAACTGCAGTTTTTAAATGTTTAAGAAAGCGGTACATAGTTGCCACTGTGATGAAGCAGTTACAGCTATCCCATTATAAGCCTCGACAAGCCCTTTGGGCTCCAGGAGGTTGAGGCTCCCAGAATTTCTCGACAATCAGCACATGAAGGTGGAAAGTCTGTCAGCCCTACACACCGTCCACCTTTATACTCTGGGATACATCCCTGGTACTCGTTTCTGTTAGAGGGTGATTCGACCCCAGGGCCACACTGTGGCCAGAAGGACTGAGTCAAGGAAAAATCACAATGACCCCAACAGGTATCAAACCCGCAACCTTCTGACTTGCAGCACATAGACTCAACCAACTGTGCCACCATGTACCCTGATGAAATAGTTAAAACAACCCTGAAATAAACAGAATATATCAACAAATGAGTAGATTATCACCCCCATGACCCCATCCTGCCCAAAACACTGTCCCACCCTATGCAGCTCACCTCCTCATGGTAATGTATTGCCTGCTGGAAGTTTCCCAGCAAGTAGTGTGTGTTGCCAAGATTACCACATGCCCGTCCTTGAGCAGCTCGTTCATTCAACTCTCGCATCAGTTCCAAGTTCTCCCTGCAATAATGCAGAAAAACAAGATGATTTGGCTGGCATAACTTCTTTCCCAGAACACACAACACATTTTGTGTTCTGCTGACATTTCATACAGTGACAATATGGCACGCTCAACGCTCAACGCACATCACACACTCACTCATAATACTTTACAGCCTGTTGAAGACAGGACCTCACATCTTCTGGAAATTCTCCTGGATCCTGCTGCCCCACTCTTCCTATGTGCTTGCCTTTGGCATGATACACATTACCAAGATTGTAAAGTGCTCGCCCCTCACTGAGCTGCAAACAGAAAAAAACCCACGCTCCAGCTGCAGTTTACACAATGCTCCAATCAACAACAGGCAGCCTATCACAGTTCTACAGTCAGGGAGTACAATCAGGCACAAACAACAGAACCATATGCACCTTATCTTTAAGTTCTCGTGAGATTTCCAGGTGTCGCTTACAACATATCATGGCTTCATCAAACTTCCCCATCACTTTAAGTGTGTTGCCAAGGTTACCACTTGACTTGGCCTCTCCCAGTTTGTCACCCATCGTTCTGCAACAAAAACATGACACTTCATTGTATTCCTTGCAAACTTAAAATTACATATAGCAGAAATCCAGTTAAATTCACTTCCATGTCACTTCTTTTAAACACTGAATGAAGTTGTTAAAATGATGGTTTTAATTTGGTAACAAGAAGACAGTTCTGTAAACAAACATCTCATTGTACTGGAGCATCAGTATGGCAAGACTCAATTCAGTTACCATAAAATTTCGAATTGTGTAAATAACTGCACCAGCACACAGCTACTGCACATTTCATATTTTTTATTTGACAATTTAGATTACTTGGTGACCAAATGGGCTGGTGTAGTAACAGAGAGCCCAGCTCATATTTCAGAGACATCTCCATCAAATATCGACCAATCACTGACCCATCAGAAGTTCTTCCTGCTTTTCCTCAGCCCCCCACATGTAAATTGCAAGACAAAACCTCAATCTGACCAATCACTTCCTTCCAAATCCTTTACAGTTCATCAATCACTCTAATATTTTAGTACTATACAAACCTGAATTACTGATAGCATCATAAAAATTCCACAAAAGGTCACTACCTGAACAGCATCTGGCCTCTCATAAAAGGATTCTATGCCCTTACCTAGCTGGTAGCAGGCCAGAGAGATCAGTACAGACTATCTAGAGGCCAGATCAACATCACTACTAATGTGGAATCTGACAGGAGCACAATATGAACAAATGCATAAGATCAGAAGTTGTCATGACAGTTATCTTTTGGGAAATGGTGCTATGTGTTTTGGTAAATGGATTTCTACATTGTGGAAGTTCATGTTGCCTCCATTATCTATATAGAATATACAATGATAACAAAGTAGTGGATTGTGTTGAATGTGTAACTGAATACATTACACAATAAAAAATGACAAAGTAAAACCTTTTAGCCTCACTTCTGATAAAAACAACAATTCTGGTAAAAGGTCAATTGAAAAGGTGAAAAACATCACCATGAAAACTTTCCAGAATATGCAAGTTTCATAAAACATGTCTTATTAAAACTCTAAACACATGTCAAATAAACCAAATTATTGGCAGTAACGCCAACATGACACAACCACACAAAGAATGTTCAATAACTAAGGTTCCATGGGTCATAAATGTTAGATGAAAAGTTATTACAAATTTAAATAATGCTCATTTATTCCACTAGAAAACCATTATTTTTCAACAAACTCCCCAAGCACACTGATGCATTTTGCCCACTTTCACACAGGTTTAAAAATTCCATTCCAGTATAAATCAGCCTCTTGCATTCACAACCAACTTCTGTACAGTGACAACAGACAACTCCAATGCCATGGATGCCAGAAATGCAACCAGAAACATGAGCAGTGCAGCAAGTTAACAACTCTACTAGCAGCAGTCAGAACGCATGCATACTGAAAAAGTAAATTGGATTTGAGGTCTTATGGTAGCAGCTATGAAGAGTGGGACTTTCTGGGATTCAAAACAATCTTCTCAGGCTGACAGCCACATCAGGTGTTTTGTATCAGCTATGTTTCAGAGCAGACTTTATTGAATTCTGTTGCTGTGAAAGCTTCAAGGCATATACCTGGGATGTGATGCCATGTAGTATGGTATTAATTTACCAGTGCTTCAGAGGTAACTACAGGCTCTATCTTCATGCAAGAACAGTTAAGATGGAGTCAGTACATTCCTCTGAAAAGCTGGTAAATTTCTACCAGACTATATGACATCAAATCCCAGAAGATACAGTATTTAAGTAAATGTAAATTCACAAACAGCTACATATTCTGTGGATGCTACAGTTCCCATTACAGATCATGCACATGTAACACATTAACATCAAACTCCATGTAGGCAAAGACAGAGTCTGTTCCAACACACAAACCTTGCAAGAGTAAGGTCATGTTTGTGATACTGCATTGCTTTCACATAGTCACCCAGGTAGAAATACGCATTCCCCAGCTGGCTATATATGGCACTCAATGTTCGAAGATCATCTGTACCAGCCTGGATTGCAGCCTGGAAGAACGCCACCCCCGCTCGACAGTCTCCGGCCTTACATAACCTCTCCCCTTCTAATGCAAGTTCCAAGCACATGTTGCCCCCATCTCCGGAGCTCTGAAAGGATGCCAAATCATATTTCGAATGTTTCAAGTTTATAATAATGTAACTCTGTTTGCTTACACAATATAAGCAGCTGTGCAGCACATATTTACATTCCACTAACTACAAAATGAAAATGTAATTACAACAACTTCCTAGCACGAATATGTTACCTGATTATCGCTGGACAAATTCTCGGCACTTGCACTTACTGACATCTTTGTTGTCAGGTACCTTAGGCCGAATGGATAGGCAGTAACTACTCAAGTTCAAAATTATTACTTTATCATGCCATTTTATTATGACACATAGTTCTTAAATTTAGTGCTAATCATTATTCGAGCAACTGTCGGTACAGCCAAGCTTCCCTACTCAGCCCCCAAACACATTTCTGGGCGCTGTCAATTGATCTCGCAAAATCTCGCACATTACAAGCTTAGAAAATGGCGGTTACACACATTTACACGATACAAAACACGAGCGACTTACACGATCGAAACGAAGGCACAGAATACGGTTCGTACGAGAACCGCGCTCTTCTGGATTATTACGCCGCCAGTACGGGCAATTTCTTAACGACGTTTCGGGACAACCTATCGGGACCATCTTAGGTTGTCCCGAAACGTCGGTAAGAAATTTCCCCTACTCGCTGTGTAATAACACAGAAGAGCGCAGTCCTCATCTACCTGGAGGTGGCAGCCTGAAACCACGCTGTGGCTTGTATGCTACACCGCCGTATAACTCCCGCGACACGCGCGAGAGAAATGTTGGCAGATAAGGGACCTGGTTGGTTGCACACGAGGGGGGACTTGGGCACCATTTTCGCCACATGGCCAGCCTGTCTTATGTTTGCACGCCGGTGACATCATTTAAACGTATCAAATGCGGAACGCAACTTTCTCCAACTTTATTTCGAGTTGGCAACAGGAAATTGCAGCCGGAACATGCATAAAAGCGTCATTCAAAGCTGCGCTGCCACACTGACATGACGTTAGGAAAATCTTTCCAGACACTAACAGCACTAAATAACGATAATAGTATAGTGGTTGGAAGCAAAGTGACTGATGTAACAGCTGTGGTAATGGATGAGTGACAGAGGATTAATGGGGAATGACCGATCGCCCTCTCTGCGTGAAGGTAGATTTGTGTGGCTCCAGCCATATGCGTAGTGATCGCTTCCGCTTGGTTGGGTGGGGCGGCCGTTGGATTCGGAAGGTTTAGATCCAGAGTCTCGCATATGATTATTCTTGATGGAGGTTTCTTCGTACTTCTTTTGAGTCTTTTGTGGGATTTCTAATAAATCACAGAAATCTGTTAATACAGAACACGACTGTCGGACATAACCTCAGAATTTCTCACTGCCATCACGTATAAAATTGTCAACTGACAAAAAAAAAGTCATATATTACGTGCAGGCAAAACGTTTATAATCCATCTGCGTACAATATTCCACGTGCATCTCTTCAACTGTCCATTCGTTATCACGTTCAAACCGAAAGCAACAGAAAATTCCCGCAACGCCCCTATTATTACTGTATACGCCACACAAGCAAGTTACTCAGAATTTACCTGGAAGTGGTTCTTGTTTCTTATCATGAACGATATATTCTTTCCCTTCTATTGTTCAAGGTAAGAAACAAGAACCAGTTCCAGGTAAATTCTGAGATACATCAAATTAACACTAGACAGCATGCAAACTTACACCAACCCTCTGTAAATGCGACAAAATACCAGAAAGGAGTACACTGTACAGGTGTTAAGGTGTTTAACATGCTTCCCTTTTACATAAAAGCAGAGGTTGATATTCCAAAAAAAAAAAAAAAATTTAAAGCAGTGTTACAAAATTACTTACGTAAAAATTCTTTTTATTCCCTGGATGAATATTTTGAACTCCACAGCTAAAATTTGACATATGATCTGAACTGACACATGAGGGCTTTCAGACACATGTTCCTTCTCTTTACTTACAAGTCCGTATTATAACTATGTCAGTATATATCCAACCACTATCTGTAACAAGGGATAATTTCCTACTTAAAGAGTACCGCTAATTGCTTCTAACTTACCGCACTGTCTTTATTTTTATTTGTATCTTATTCTTATTTTACTTTAATTTTTATTTTTATCCTTATTATATTTTATTACACTAAGCAATTAGTATTGTCCTATTTTATCATATTTATTACACTAAATAACCACGTGACTGCTGTACATACTGTGTTGATGTCACCCCTTAATACCAACAAATATGACGATTTCCATATAATAATAATAATAATAATAATAATATTTATTTACTGCAATTGGGTTTTTACCCGGTGGCAGTGGTTATTTTACATGTAAACAAAACATGAGATTGGTTACTACTAAATTTAAATCGGGAGGGCTATATGAGAAGCATGTAGTGGCAACTTGGAATCTTGGAAACCATCTCAGCATTTGCTTATAGACACAGGGAAACCATAAAAACCTGTGTCGAGATGGCCGGTCGCAGGACCTTCCGAGTACTGATCTGTAGCCGGCAGTCCAGCATTTAAAGTAAAAAAAAAAATACACACATAGTACAACAAATACACATAAGATAACAACACACACAAGTCAACTACAACAATACACACGGT
>Ga0123355_10021746_pt1 | contig 10273 bp, 7 predicted proteins | sample TergutEmb28metaG_3_FD_89872 | JGI IMG/M metagenome (GOLD analysis project Ga0123355, IMG submission 89872) | Embiratermes neotenicus P1 segment gut microbial communities from Petit-Saut dam, French Guiana - Emb289 P1 | ecosystem: Host-associated > Arthropoda: Insects > Digestive system > Gut ... | reverse complement strand
TGTGCTTCCAAGACGTACTCCAATGTTGCGGCAGATATCTTCCGCAAAGGGAATGTTTGAGTTACCACATATGATTTTGATATCCTTATTCTTCGCCATTGTGACCTCCCATTATTTTGTTGTTACTACTAATATTACTGTGCTTTATAATTTTCGCGCTTTAAATATTTGTGGCAAGTTCCAAGTCCTCAAGTATTATAATTGTCAGGTCGTCCCTTGTGTGACCTTCAAGTTTAGAAACTCTGTCCGAATGGACTGTGACGATATTCTCAAAGAAGTTGCGAACATCCCTTGCGTTGCCAAAATTGTAATCACGCTCTTCATATAACTTATTAAAATATTCCTTTGCGTACTCTTTAGCATCATCGGTAAGGACATATTCACTTTTTGAACACATTATATTGAAAATATCATATAGCTGTTCATCATTATAGTCATCAAACAAGAGATATCGATTAAAGCGAGATTCGAATCCCGGATTTGAGCTAATAAACCGCTCCATAGGCTCATTATAGCCTGCGACAATGACGATTAGGTCATCGCGATTATCTTCCATCATTTTTAGTAATGTTTCAATCGCCTCGCGACCAAAATCATTGCCTGCTCCTGCATCCGGGGCAAGCGCGTATGCTTCGTCAATAAAGAGAATTCCACCGATTGCACTTGTGACTGCCTCAGATGTTTTTATTGCTGTTTGACCCACAAATCCTGCAACAAGACCGCTACGATCTACCTCAATGAGTTGTCCTTCAGATAACACCCCTATGGCTTTGTATAATTCTGATAGAATGCGTGCGACTGTGGTTTTGCCTGTGCCGGGATTTCCTGCGAATACCATGTGCAAAGATACAGGAGGGTTCGGCAATCCATTTTCCTCTCTGAGTTTTCGTACTTTCACAAAGTTGATTAGGCTCTTGACATTTTGTTTAATGTTGTCTAGCCCGACAAGTTCGTCAAGGGCTTCAAGCAATTCTTCTTGAGTTTTTTCCTTTGCAGTCTCTTCCTCTGTTTGCGTTTCTGAAGAAATTGGGGTGTTCTTGTCCACAATTTCTTCGTCTTTATTTTGACTCTTGTCCTTTGTTGGAGTTAGAGTTTCTTTTTTGGGATTTATCGACGATGATGTTTCGATCAGCAATTCCTTGGCAGCATTTTCTGCTTGCTTTATTGTGCCAATAATATCAGAAAAACCCGCTAGATTGTCGAGGTAGGCACCCGACGGCTTCATGCCTTCCATGAGCTCTTCTTTGGTCATTTTGTTTATGTTTTTCATATATTGTTCAACTCTTTCAGTTCACGTGTTTCTCACGTTTGAACTAAGTGATCTGCAATACCTGTATGGCGCCTATGGCATAATTGCATCATCAGGTGAAACCAAACCTAATACTTCCTCAGCGATTCGTCGTATTACATCAGGATCATCTATGTTTTCCAGCATAAATTCCAGATAAGCAATTTTCTCCTGTAATTCAGCCGCTTCTTGCCTTGCTGCTTGCAACGATTCATACACTTCAACATGCTGTGTATAGAAGCTATATAGGTTAATTCCACCATAAATAGTCAATGCCAACACTATAATTATTGTTATAATTTTGGAACGCAGCGACATAGCAATGAACTCCTACCTCTTAAAACTGTATTTATTTATTACTATATCAAAATTTGCAGAGGAATGGAATCCTTATTTTACATTTTCGTTTTAAAAAGTTTGTCTATTGAGTAGTATTACACACTGCAAACCACCACCAAATGTGAAAAATGTAACATAATTATGAATGCATCTGTCATTATGAAAAAAACTCTTTATTTTGTCACGGTTTTGTGCTATTATTCTTCTGCTGACTTGACACGCACGCCGAGGGTTTCGGAGTGCTTAAAAGTACAGTTGAGGATGAACTTTCATAAAAATGCAAATCACATGCAACTTTTTATGGAGGTAAGCGGTGTTCTTACTGTGTACTACATTCAAACACACGTACATTAACACCTAAAAAATGAAATATTAAGGAGTTTTAAAATGAAAAAAAGATACGTATTAACAATTGTGGCAATAATGCTTTGCCTCACCATGCTGCTAAGTGCTTGTGATGCTCTTGGTATTGGCGGTGGAAGCGACGAACCTGCTCAAGACGAGGAGCTAGGTCTAGGTTCAACATTTGAGTTTAATGGTCTTGAAATCACTTTGTCAGAGCGAATTGGATTTACAAGAATCAGAGATCGTTGGTCTGATAGCGATGGGGAATATGTTTTTTATATTCCTGCCACTGTCACAAATGTCGGCGAGGGGAGTAATGGTCTTGATCCTTGGGATATAACCATTTTTTCACCAGCAGGCACAAGTATTGATTTTTTGCCGTCCTGGTATGCTCAGTTCGAGGAAACAAACATTTTCTCAGTTGGTAATGTACAACCTAATGTAACCAAAGAGGGAAATCTCTATATTTATTATAGCGGAAATGGCGAATATATCATTGAGTTTGAAGGGTTTTCTATTGATGATGACTCCTTTGAAATAATCTCAGTTGAAATAAGATTTGATCTTACATTTGACTTCAGCGCCCTTCCGGAAATTCAAACCGAATTTGCTTTAGGCGATACACTTGACATTGGCGGACTGGAAATTACTCTTGTTGACGATGTTGCATGGGGAATCATTCAAGATAACTGGTCAGATCACGATGGCGAATATTATTTCTTCGTGCCCGTAGAGCTGCACAATGCATCTGACTCATCGCAAGGCTTCCCGTGGGGCGTTGATATCTTTGGGCCTGACGGAACTACAGTAGATAGTATTACATGGGATGTTGATGCAGATGATATTACTCGTTCCGATGATATTCTGCCGGGTGCCCGATACAGAGGATATATGCACATTCTGTTTGTCGGCAATGGCACATATACCGTTCAGTTTATAGAGCCAGAATTCCGCGATGAACTACGCGTAAGTATTCCGATTACATTTGACCCTGACAATGCTCCTGTCATTTATGTGCCGCAAACAGAGTTTGCTATTGGCGAAACAATGGTAATTGATGACTTGGAAATCACATTCTCTGACGACATCGAATGGGGAACCGTTGATGCACGATGGTCAGATCTTCACGGCGAAGTAATCTTTGCACTCCCTGTCAGCGTAACAAACATCGGCGACTCAGCAAACAGCTTCCCATGGTCGACAACTGCTTTCGGTCCAAATGGATTGGAGTTAACTAATCCTCGAATCGACGATGATATTACTCGCTCGGGAGATATCCTGCCGGGTGCAACATTGAATGGTACATTACATGTGTTGTTTGACGGATATGGCAACTATGTCATTCGCATTTCGACATTCCGTGATGAAGTCTATCTTCTATTCACACTTGTTGGAGATGCAGAACCTGCAGCAGACAATGATGCAGATGACGACGATGAAGACGAAGACGACGAAGACTAATCCAACGTAAAGACCAATAATTAGAACCTATGGCTTTCGGGCTATAGGTTCTAACTTTTGTCATTTGGCTATTCACTGACAAACCGATAATCATTATAATTATAGACGTAAGTATAACTTTATGATATTGTAATAGTTGCTTAATACTAAACACCAATAAAACAGTAGACATTTTATCGGTGTTCAGTATTAATAACTTTAAAGCGAGGAGATAAGCGATGCATACAGCTTCGGTAATTACAGTTAGCGATAAGTGCTTTAAAGGTGAGCGTGACGACTCCAGCGGCCCCGCAGTGCAGGCGCTACTGGAGAGCGCAGGTTACATTGCCGAGCACATGGCAATTATTCCCGATGAGCAAATGTTAATTGAAGATCTGCTGATTAAATGCACTGATGAGCTTGATGTTGCTCTCATTGTTACAACAGGCGGTACAGGGTTCGCCCAACGTGATGTCACTCCGGAAGCAACAGTGGCTGTATGCAAAAAGTTAGCCCCCGGTATTCCGGAGGCCATGCGCGCTGCCAGTTTGAAAATTACCGACAGAGCTAGTCTTTCACGCCAGCAGGCAGGCATACGCGGAAAGTCTTTGATAATAAACTTGCCGGGTAGCCCCAAGGCTGCAACAGAGAATCTCGCCGCTGTACTTCCGGCACTTGCCCATGGACTTGAGGTGCTTCGAGAAGAAACGCAAGATTGTGCCATAGAGGCTATTTAACAATCTTTGCCTCTCCCGACTTGATTTGCCTTATAATATCGTGAATTGTTTTCGCTTTTTGAGGCAATGCAATGCCACAACGCGGTGCGCCCTCTCTTCCGTGTGAATCACAACCTGCTTGCATTGGAAGATTATGTTGTCGCGCAAACTCATATGCCTTTGCATTTGATGATTTTCTGTCCATCATATTATGCACTTCGACACCATCAATAAGGTTAGGAGCAACGGGATAGTTGTGCTCAATATAATATTCATCTCTATATGGGTGTGCCTGCGCCAGATAGCCGCCATTTTTTCTCACAAGGGCACTGTACTGTTCAATGCCCAGCTTGTCCATATTGGGATTTCCAAGCAAAAAATCCAGATCCAAGCCATATGTTAGAAAATCTGCACCCCTTATAGTAAACTCCCAGCCGAGAAAGACATCCAGTCCGTGTTTTTCTCCGGCTTTTTTTGCTGCATTATAGCCCGACATTATGCATTTCATTTTCTTCTCCCAGGTCGATTTGTATTTACACACAGAGTATCCATTGACAAAATGGTCTGTTACAATTATCCCTGTATATCCTTGTTTCTTATATCGTGCGACTTGTTGAGCCGCAGAAATAAGCGCACATCTGCTCACTTCAGAAGTGTGCATGTGTGTTTCGTATAAGTATTCCATTCATCCTCCGCATTTGGTTGTTTCTAATTTGCAATATTGCGCCTGTTTTGGTTATGGCCCAAAATGGGCCAAAAGCTCCTCAAGACTAACTCGCCTAATCAATTATCTCCGTATAGGCACATCCTATTATACCATACTGCGAGGGGAAGAGGTAAGTTTTAGCGTGTGGCCAAACTTGCCTCTTCTGATTTGTTGCTTTGTGTATACGCGAAAATCTACTCAGCTATTATGCCCTATGTATCTCAACACTGCCTCAGTCTGCGTCAATCAATAAGAGCAAGCTGGTTCGTCCCTGCTCCTATTGCCCATGTCATATATTGAAATCCATCATTAAACCATACTGCACCTCTGTCACTGAGTTGTGCTCCAGAAGCAACATCAAAGGTGATGTAGGTAAAGATATCTGCGCCAAAGTACTGTGTTCTCATTGACGCAGTATTCCATCTTAGCAAAATCACATCTGGACCATGTATATGGTCGGGATATAGTACATAGTCAAATATGAAGTTATTGTGATACGATGAGTCATCTACTACTACTGACGAGAAAATAGGACTCAATACCAACTCAGCTTCTGTATAGCCTCGTGATGTAAGTAGATCATAAAACATGTAGTGCACATCTTCAAAACGATCACGATCCAAACGAAGACTGGGTACTACTCGTGGATTCGATAGTAAGGATGAATCATATTGCAATGTTAAAAATGTTAGACCCATACCTTGATCTGTGTTTTCATATAGTTCCACGCGCACAGACACTGTCGTCGGTGTTGGTGGTACTGCTTCATAAGATATTTGCCATGTCGCAATGCTTTCTGAAAGCGCAGATATCAAGCCTGGCCCTTGACCTAATATCGGTGCGCCAAATACGTGACCTACATGTTGGAACAATACATTTGCATCTGTTGGAGTTACTCGACCGTCACGAAACACGTCTGCCGGCGCTAAATTGATAACAGGAGCATCGTAGACACCCCCTACATGCTGGAATAGTAGATTTGCATCCTGTGGATTCACCATACCATCATCATTCACATCGCCCCAGCGCGCCCATACGGCATAGAGCTCTATATTGCCATTGCCGGCGGCATTAATAAGCGGACCAATGAGTTCACCACCTGTCGTCACAGCACTCAAATCAAAACCCACATTTCCAATAGTCGGTCTGCGATATCCATTTCTGACACGCCCTGAGCTGTCAAGTTGATCAGCAGTGAACCAACCCAAGAACGCATAGCCTCCATTGTTATCCGTTCCGTCACCAGCCACCTGTGTTGCAATATCCGCTATCGTTACTGAGCAAATTGCCTGTCTAAGGGCAACCGGCAGTACTACCGATGCATCAGGTCTACCGTAGAAATTGAGTGTGACAGTCATGGATAAATCACGTTCAATTTCTATGAGCCTAAAGCCCCACCAGCCGGCATTTAAGAACGCCTGGGTTGTGCCGGGTGGAATCAACACAGTAACATCTTCTCGAGTAACTCCTGTAAATGTTGTATTGTTTATTTGCTGTGGAACTACATCGGGATCATTATTATAGATTAATCTAAGCCCCGTCGCACCTATAAAAGCATAGTTGCCTATTGTTGCGACCGATGCAGGGATATCAACTGATTGAACTGCCCTGTTGCCGTGGAAGGCTGAATCTAGGATTCTGGTTGTTCCTGGCGCTAGCTGAATGTAGGATGTGCGTGTATGTGGATAGTTAGGTGAGTTGAGGGTTTCCCAAGGTGGTAAATGAGTCGCCGGATAGGTCACCGGACTCCTCCCGTGAAATGGTTCTCGTGTAATATATGCCATTCGACGAGTGAGCTCCGCTGAGCAAACTCCGCAAAAATCTCTGCCGAAACCCATTATACAGTTGCTACCCGCTGGTACAGCCCAATTGTCATTAAGGCGATGGATAGAAACATTTCTATGTCCAATCCAGTGTTGCCATTTTACCTCTGCACCAGGTGCATTAACATTAGCATACGCTTCATTTCGAATTGCACCTTCGTGCTCATCTATAAGAGCACCAAAACTATGACCAAACTCATGAATAAATGTACCATGTTTTGATGTCCTCTGGTATGCTCAACACTGTTTGCTGCTGTGTGTATGGGGATGTTTATACGATTTTCATTAGCATAACTCATAAGAACAAATGTACCGTCTGTCCTCACCGTGCGAAGATATCCATTAGCACCCGGCTCCTGATTCTCTCTGACAGCATGAACCATGTATACTGTAAAGTAATCCGCAAAGAGGTCGAATGGGCGAGTATCGAGCATATGATCGATTACAGCGTTTGCATGCCACAAAGCTGTTCCGTCAGCAGGACCTGGCCAAGTGCCGAATTGATTTTGATCAAATCCATCGGCAAGAAGTATAACGACAATGCTGTTCTCTGGTGATTTTCCGCTATATCTTATTCGTACATAATCAAAATTGCTGGTTGATCGATCGTTGCCATACTCGATATCAACAAAATATTCCGATTCGCTTTTTTCAATCGGAGCCTGCACACAATCAATGCAACAATCCTCCAAGATCACCTCTTCTACTGCCTCTTTTTCTACATACTCTTCAACTACGTCCTCTTCAATAGGCACAAAATATTCTTCTGTTTCTTCCAGTGCGAATGCTACCCCCGACAAGGCGGTAAACATCATACAAAGTGCTAGGATTCCTCCGAGTATTCGCCTTCTTGTTGTCTTTTTCATAACCCTTTTTCCTTTCTTCAATCGTTTATTTTGTATCTGCCTTTTGTTTAGATGTTCTAATCACAGCCATGATTCCAATGATTGTTATGAGAGTCCATGTTAGTAGCATTGACCACAGTGCCATGTCGCTTTCTACCTCGGTTGCCGGGAGCTTTTGTTGGTTGTCACTGTCACTGCCTTGTGTCGTGTCGTTATTGCCGTTGTCGTCATTTCCTTTTGTTTCATAGATTGACCACATCGCAACAAGGCTTATTATTCCTACCTCATCACTTGATGCTTCCGGCACTTTGAATGACCCTCGCAGATGATTTATATTTTTGCCCGGGATATATGAGTCATCGTGTACTTCATCTATATATATTCGCCAACCTGTGAACACATACTCATTGTCGCTATCTAATTCGTTTCTATCAACAACATGAGCTAAACTGAACATACTGCCTGCTCTGCGAATATATTCACGACCTATGGCGTTGTTGACAGCATCATTAACCAAGCAACCATAGCCTTCAAGATAATAATAAATACGAATATTACGATAGCCAGGTTCAGGGACTGTTTGCACAATTTCTTCCCATTGCGCTACATAGATCACAGTTGCTGTAACTGTTTCTGCTATATCTGGACTCCAACCTATGAATCGCCATCCCACGTTAACTGTCGGCACTCCAATAAACTCAGGAGTAGCTGTACCGTGAAGAATATCTGCGAACACTTGCTCTGTAAATGCACCTTGTGTTCCTGGTGCAAAGGTTACTGAAAACCAATAGTTCGGATTGCGCACCCATTGTGCTACAAAGGTCATTGGTGCATTGACAACCATGTCTGCTAGCTCTGTATTTGTTAATAACCCATCTCCAAGAAGCCAGCCTTTAAGATTATACCCAAAGAGTTCTGGAGTCGGTACGCTTGTAATGCCTACTTGAACATCATATGCTAGTATAACTTCGATGCCATCAGTATCGCCACTAACACTGCCACCATTTAGATCAAATGTGATCGGTTTCACTCGATGTGAACCTCTAAAATTTATCTCGTTATTATTTAACAAATCTCCAAAAGCGCGCTCATAGTGATTTGTAGGCAGAGCATAACGTCCCGTTCCGGCTGTGTTACCGGAAATTATGCCGTTTTCAAATGTAATATTGTGATACGCTGTCGGAGTGAGCGGATCTGGATAGCTCTCATGTGCACCGGAAAATATTCCGCCACCATCACCTGTTTCTGCTGTGTTGTTGATTATGGCGCCGTCCATCATTGTGAACATCCCATAGTGAATAGTGAATTGTCCAAGAATCCATCTATTGAGGTATATACCTCCTCCACTTTCATGTGCCGTATTACCATCGATTGTACCGCCATTCATCATAAACGTGTTTGTTCCATCAACAAATACTCCACCACCATGTCTGCCTGCTGCATTACGAATTATAGTGCCATCATTCATAATAAACATGCTGTTGATGTTTACATCTACCCCACCTCCATCTGCACCTGCATCATTGTCGGATATTATTCCACCATTCATCGTAAATATGCTGTCAAAGTTTACATGCACGCCACCACCTTCTAATAAGCTTGCTGTATTATTACTTATAGTGCCGCCATTCATAATGAACTCGCTAGACATGCTCACGCCCAAACCACCGCCTCGCCACCCTGCTTCATTATCGCTAATCGTGCCATTATTCATAACAAAAGTGCTCCCCCACAAGTTCAAACCTCCACCAGGTTCACGACTTATATTTCCACAAATTGTGCCACCATTCATTGTCGCGTTACTCGTATCCAAAAGCACACCACCACCACTCCGAGCCTTATTTTCGCTTATTATACCTCCATTCATCGTCAAGCTAGAAAGCCATAATTCCATACCACCACCAAATCCAGATGCCCCAACTACAGTTGCCTCATTTCCGCTGATTGTACCACCGTTAATAGTGATATCCGCATTAGCTAAACGTACACCTCCACCATCTCTAGCTACATTTCCGCTGATTGTACCGCCATTCATGATAAATGTACTTTCAAAACCAGTATCAAAGTTGCTACCACCTCCAATACCACCGCCAAAACTAATGGCAAGACCGCCACCCATATTATTTACAATATTGTACTTTATAACTCCATCATGCATTATTAGAGTGCTACATTCTTTCCAGATTCCACCGCCACCGATAGCCCCAGTGGGGGCAAACGCAGTGTTGTTTGAAATACTGCCACCATACATAATAAATACAGCACCGTCCATTAAATGTGCACCGCCACCCAAAAGTGCTCTGTTACCTTCAATCACACTTCCGCCATTCATGATAAGCTTGCCACCATTGACAAAAATGCCGCCACGATAGGTGGCTGCACCTGTGCCTCTTAGCGTAATAGCATTTAGCACTAAGGTACCATCAACACTAAAGTGTCGTGCATTTACTGTCGGTTGATATAGTACACCGCCCGTGAGATATACTGTTCTTCCTGCAGGTATGTTGAGCTGGGCAGCCATGGTAATGTTATCTGCAACATCTACTGTATATGGTCCATCGGTTGTCATTAGGTTTGTGAATACGTCATGAAGTCCGTTCCAGTCAGTTACTACAAAATCCACCAATGCCTCGATTTCTACATAGCAGTCTTCGCATTCGCAATCACAAATGCAATCATCGTAATAACTACACTCGCATGTGCATGATTCTTCTAGCTCGTCGTAGTCGTACTTATCGTCTGATTCGCCAGCATTCTCATTACAGCCTATA
>Ga0123355_10021745_pt1 | contig 10273 bp, 4 predicted proteins | sample TergutEmb28metaG_3_FD_89872 | JGI IMG/M metagenome (GOLD analysis project Ga0123355, IMG submission 89872) | Embiratermes neotenicus P1 segment gut microbial communities from Petit-Saut dam, French Guiana - Emb289 P1 | ecosystem: Host-associated > Arthropoda: Insects > Digestive system > Gut ... | reverse complement strand
TTAGGATGGATCTCCAGGAGGTGGGATGTGGGTATATGGACTGGATTGGGCTGGCCCAGGATAGAGATAGGTGGCGGACGCTTGTGAGTGCGGTAATGAACTTTCGGGTTCCGTGAAATGCGGGGAATTTCTTGACTAGCTGCAAACCAGTTAGCTTCTCAAGAAGGACCCTGCACCATGGAGTAAGTAAGTAAGTATGATTAAAAACGCTAACGAGAAGTACTAGACCACCATTATTTTGATTTTCTTAATCTATTCAGGCTTAAACGACGCCTTATCATAGAAATGAATCTATCTCAAAATACACAGTTCTATGACTTTGAGATGGCGAATAAATTTATTTTTTTTCCGTGGTCTCTACAAACTGCCACCATCTCGGAATCTAATAATCTTTGATGTACAGTGATGTATACAAACTTTGTTGACACAACAGACGAGACGTTTCAAGTATAACTTATGAATAAGGGAGAAGATATCCTGACAAGAATGTCTTCACAAATCTGTCGCGTATTTAAAGACGGAGTGCAACAAACATGCTTACAGTAAACTGCATCACTCACTTTGTAACACATATCTCGTGACGTCGGTACGATGTGGAAGAGTTAACACAAAGTTGCATAATGAGTGGAGGGAAGGAAGATGTCAGCATTGCACTGGCTTACTATTACAACAGGGGTGAACAGTGACTTTTGTGTAATAGTAATATTGTATTGTCGATTACGTACAACGATACATTTCATTTTAAAACAGCAGGATCTAGAACAGGATAAGAAAGGAAATTGAAGTTTCTGATTCAACACGAATAACAACTTCAGAAAATGCTTATAATTCAGCTCAGAACGTTTTAGCATTCCGCCTAGAAACAACATTTTTAAAGGAACTGTTTGAAACATATCGCTCCAGAAGATACACAAATGGAATTACCTTATTGAGAAATTTAGAATGTTACATGACGAAGAAGGCCATGATATATTACATATTTTATATTATATACAATATCTACTGTTACTGAGTTAATTGAATGGCAATTTAATGGAGTGAGGATGCTGCTTAGGTGTGTGGACAAGAAATATGTGAACGAAGAATTCCGGGCAGAACTATGAAGCCTACTGAACTACTACACACATTTTTAGTCACTCATGTCCAATCTTCATCACCATCTTGCCTGTCTTACGACACGTCCATAGCCTCTTCCAAAGCGTGTACTCCATACAGCGCAATCTAGTACATCCTATTTCAATTTCCAGTATCTTATAGTTTCATTAAGATAATCCAATAGTTGCTTACGTCTTCTTGATCGCTTTCCCGTCTCTTCTATCCTTCCTTCAAGAAAATGTTTTAGAAGGAAGTTCCAAGGCAAGATGTGGCCAATCCAGTTAGGCTCCTTTCATTTTATTGTTTGTAGGATGGTCTTTTCCTCCTTTATTGTTTAGAATACTTCTCTTAGTATCTGTTAGTAAAAATATTGCCATTCCTCAAAATTCCGGATCGTGTCCATGTTCGTACGTCTTGACTTATAGAAGGCATCTCATTTGCAGATAGATTTATAATATGTATCAGATTAGAAGGACCAAGCTATTCGATTGTTAGTAATCGCCGTCAAAAGGAAAGATAAAGGTTTTGCACGTCCACCATGTTACTACTTTACGTTCAACGTTCAACATTATTACATCAACAAGTTTGCGTATTTCTGCAACAGAATTTACGACACATCAGTTCCGGACCATGCAGTACTTGTCCTTACTGCATTGTCATAAATTTATCGGTTCACCATGCTCCTATTACTCATTTCAGAGTTAAAAAAGGTATGGCTTTTAGAGTGACTTTCAGTAGCGTAACATCCACACGTTGTTTCGTTAAACTCGCTCCACTGTCAAAATGTGAAACGAGGCGCCCGCACGCACATATATAAACATACAATGATGCATCAGTAAAACACAACAAAAACTTTATTATGTTTATTATTGTATTAGGAAGACATGTTTCGATTCTTATAGAATCATCTTCAGGCCCTTCTAAGAATACAGATCTTTACTTAGCAATGTTTAAAATGCGCTGTGGGATCCCAAACGCTTACATTCTTGATAAAACTATGTATAAAATGCAGGTGTCAATGCATTTTATACATAGTTTTATCAAGAATGTAAGCGTTTGGGATCCCACAGCGAATTTTAAACATTGCTAAGTAGGGATCTGTATTCTTAGAAGGGCCTGACGTTGATTCTATAAAAATCGAAACATGTCTTCCTAATACAATAATAAACATAATAAAGTTTTTGTTGTGTTTGATACATCATTGTCTGTTTATATATGTGTTAAACACTTCGGGATGGCAAACATTAAACACGCACTCACGCTCACACACACACACAGAAAGTAAGGTGCTTTCAAGAAACTACTTTCTCCCTGTAATGAAGGAAAGTAAGTTTAAACTTATGGTGATGAAACCACTGGATGACGCATACAGGTAAAAGCGTACAGCATTAATGTGGAAAGACAAGAGGGCTTGTGGTGTCGAGAGGTGGATGTAACCGGCTTAGAACAGTAAGCATGGAAAGGGGTAAGGTTTATTAACTGCGTTCAACCTTCGTACTCCGCTACCAAGAATTGTTTCACATTGGTTAAATAAATCTCGGGCAGAGTGAATCTTCTTGCTGTATACACTGTAGACTGCCGATGGAAAGAGGGTTGGGGGGGATTATGCAAAATTTGAGGTCTTCCGTCTTCTTGGACTGCTTGATCCGCAAGATGATTAATGTCCTTCGAAACATCGGTACCTATTGGAAATTCGACTACAATCCACACGGCCTACAACACCAGACGAATTAAATCTTCAAAAATAATTACCTCCAGCGGAGAAGGCAGTTTTATATATAATGCACTGTTGAGATTTTGACTGATATTTTCAAACCCATTGAAACTCGGTACAACACAAACCAATGGGGTTTAAATTATCTAGCTAGGAATTCTGCGTCACAAGGTATAGTGAACAGAATAGCATATATTCTAAATACACATAGGAAATCCTACGTTACGATCGACGTCAGAGCTGTGGAGACACCACAGAAGGTGGCATTTGACAGTTGTGCACGATAAGAGAATTTCTGTAAAAATAACACTATCTTGCAATTATTGTTGTCAATAGCCTTAAATCCTGAGCATTTAACCCACCTCACAAAGAACAAAACTTCTTGATAAGCTAACCGTTGCTCACCTGGAATCCGAAAGCCCATACCATGTTCACTATAGGCGGACACTACAGACTACATTGCAGTGTATGAAGCTGGTCCCCAGTCGGACAGCCCGTTCCCGAAGATCCCTTCCAGTACTATCCCCATCAACGCTTAAGTCACCCCAGGGAGTTCTGTCAGACTTTCTGACAATTTCTATATGCTCCTGTCGTATATTCACTTCGTGCTCTGCTCCACCACCTTATTCTTTGACTCAGTTAACTTATTATCAGATAAAGACTACTAATTATGAAGGTTCCACGTATAGAATTCTCCCCCCTTTATCCTCTCTTGAAAGGTATTTGTGCATGCATGGCGTTTTGATGACAGTAGATTATATCTTGCAACCATATAAAAGTGCGCGACCTTCACTATTTTTGAACGAAATATTACTGCGTTGAAACGTGTCACATGGCAATAACTGTAGAATTTGTTCCAGAAAAGAAAATATTTTTAATATCGTTAGATGTGAGAAAAATGTTAACATTGGCGTTTTAAGGTTCTCAAACGGTACTGATAAAGGTTACATTTTTCTATGACACGACGCCGTTTCTATGAGTAAATGCCAATACTTAGGAGCAGCCTATGAAACTGGAGGCAGGAAGTTGCTCAGGATCGTCGGTAACTATTCACTAGCTTCATATCGCAGGAGACGCGAATCATCAGATAGTAACATACTTTAGTAAGACTTGTTCTATTTTTTAGTGTGACGGAATGCATCCTGCACTGACACGGTTTGATTTCCATCATTTTATTGCAATGAAATATCCTCCAACACACATAACAAATTAAATAACCTGCGACGGGCTGTTCATATATCTCGGATCCGCTGACATCAAGCGCTTGTTTTACGCCCTAATTTTGTTCGTGAAAAGTGGGGGTAATTAAAAAATTGTATTCCCATCAGAAAAGATGGAACGTGTTGGGGTTAGCGAATAACAGCGCAGTCAACCAAACAGCGTTAAACCGAAAATGAAAGGGCGTAAAACAAGTGGGGCGTGAAACAAGCCTACTTGTATAGAGAATTAAGGTAATGAAATCAATTGGAAGAAGGGGATAATTATTACCAAATAAAATTTTGTTCGAAGTAAGAAAGTAAAATGTATGCAACGGGGGTTATTTTAAGTTGCGTTGTATAGTTTAAAGAATGAATTATGGCTACCCCTGTAAGGCTATTTATAGCATAAGGAGACTATTATTCCTCCGAAAGCTTTACAGAATCACAACAAAAATAAATGGCAGGACATAAACTTAGCTCTCACTCACTCGGAACTACTGACGTAACTGCTGCTGCAGACTAGATGTGCATTCAGTTAAGGAAGCATTCTGTTCTGAAAGTGCAGCTGAATATTCTGTGAAATGTTTCCTGAATTCAACATGCCTTTGACGAAGACAACATGAAGGGGAAGTAGGGACGGTACGTTGATTAATTAAAGGCATTTGCATCTTCCTGTCTCTACAGAATTGTTCAGTGAAATTCCGAGAGATCCCAACAGCTCAGCAGCAACTGTGTAAAGCAGCGTTAATGTTGTTAATTAATGTACCTTCAGAGACAAATGAACAGCACATACTGCCTCAAACTTGGTCGCTCAATGAGATATAGACAGAATTTGCATATAGGCTGCTTTGATTTAACATTAGGAGGGACGTTTAAGATCAGAAGGAAATTACCTCCTTCACTTGTTGTTGGGAGACCGAACAACGGAATGCAATAATACAAATCAAGCAAAGAGAGAAGAGCATAAGGGACAGGGAACAATTAACTTTCAATTAGACTCACAGTGTTAGTTCTGGAAGCATGGGCGTTTCGGTTAATCGTCGGAAAAAAAACAGTACATAGGAACACCCTGAAGTAATGAGAAAATGAAAGAGACAGAGATACAAGGAATGTACTTGGAGAGATTCAGAGCTTACAAATGCCTACGTGTTATGGCATCAGAGGGTCACACTGAAGAGTGCAGTGGATATTACGAAAAAAAAAAGTGAACTGAGAAACTCACGAGTACCGCAGAAATCAGATGTAGAAAATTATGTTTGTTTTAACATGCAACAAGGACGCAAGATGATAAAAAAGACGAAGGAATATTTTGAAGGACGTGCGTAAACAGCAGAGCTGGTAGAACAAGAAAAAGGTGGTTTGATGTAGACGAAGAACAAAGATATTCCGAGGCTTTGTCTGGTCGTGAGACTATGGTGTACTAGGGTGAAACAGGCTGGAATTACATGGGAGGTGGAGGCAGTGTACAAGGATGAATTGGGTTGGAATTACACGGAAGGTGAAGGTCCTGCATAGGTGGACGTGCCTCTCAGCTGGTAAGGTGAATGGAAAACGTTTCGGCTAAAGCCAATAAGCAGTGTTGGTTTCTGTTGTGTTCTCACCAAACCAAGTGATGGAAGAATATCGGCGAAATGCACATTACATGTACAACGCGTACCGCCATTTGGGACAACACGGAAAAGTTGTATAAGTCTGTTGATACTAGGCACTGGAGCGTAATATTCCGTCATTTGAGTGTGTTTCAAATGATTCAGTTTATGTTTGTACACTGAAATACAGATGAACACATCCGCATCAACTACACAACTATATCAGTCGATTTAATCCGTATATCTGTGTGTAGAGACAGGGTGTTAATCTGGACAGACTGGCTAACATACACTTCAAAATACGGGCTACAACTACACAGACGTGCGAATGTATACGTAAATATTTATTAATAGTCTGCGATATCATTAAAAGGAAGAACAATTAGGCTTACGGGATGACATCGTTGTCCGAGTATTGCTGAATTATGACTTCTGAACCAGGCACCGGACGTTCACGAAATTTGGTATAGACGTTATGCCACGTGTCTCTAGAGGTAACCACAATGTCTTAAATTCAATTTCCTGAAATCGTTAATAACAACACTGTGGTCGCGCGAACCTGTGAAGCGGAACGAAAACTAACACTCCTTACAGTACGGACAAGAGGTACAGTATGGTAACAAATATTGAAAATATGTAAATTCTGTGAAAATAAAATTTTTATATAGGTTGTAAAATAACAACTCGGTGGTACGAAATTAACCTTTAGCTCTAAAGTTGATCATACTATTTAACGGCTCATCGGAACTACATACGTGAATTTTTGTATGGAGATACATACATACATACATACATACGGACGTGCAGAGTGTTTGATTATTGATTGGAAGACAATGAAAAAAAATCATAGAGGCGTTGTGAAACTCTGACGTTACGCAGAAGTTTACAGAACATGGAAGTAGGTTAGATTTTCACAAAAATAAAAATAAAATATTAACGATAATAGAGATATAGGTAAAATACTTCCATAGGAGCAAACGATTTTCGCGGTAGAAACGCAGACTTCACGTAAGTTATGCGTGAACACTCTGTGTTAATAAACTTACACCGGACAGTAAGTGCACATGACAGCGTTAAATCCGACTATCGACCTACTGCATCTAATTGTCCTATCGTTACGTCACGCACCAAGCTCTATTTTAACCACAAAAACTCGGTAATTATGGCGGCCCGAATGTAGCAACATAAGCTCTATTGGAACTCTAGAAACTCAATAAAAAAGACAATGAAGAGTGACTCAGTCAATCATAAACCAAGCGCATTTTATATATATATATATATATATATATATATATATCCTAGATGTCAAGATGAAAAAAGGCTGGAAATGTGAGACGCCGACTTGGCCCTTTAACCCACTTATAAGCCACTTTATAGGCGTAAAGATTTGAGCTCTCTGCGATGTTACACCGTGTCGATCTGTAGATAGTTCCTGACAGGCCTTTGACCCATTATGAAGATGCGACCATCCTTCCAACCGTCAGTATCAGTTTACCGGTATATTGTCGTAACATCCTCACAGACTTGAATTTTCAGCAACGCCGCTTCGCGAACCTCATATCTCCCACTTCACAGCCATTTCCAAGAGCAATACACCTTACTGAATAACTTATATCATCTTCATTACAGTGTCCATTTACTAATTAAGTGACAAATAAAGTAGTCTTCTGGTTTTATGCCTACACGTTATGTTGCAAGCATCATAAACTATCGCGTATCCGACATGACAGTTACAGCACCGTTCACGCATCAACAGTTTTGGTAGTGAACATAACCACACGACCTACACGCAATCACGTTTCGAAAGAGCGACTGTTTCCTTATCGTCAGGATTTGGCCTTAGAGTTAATGTCACCGTGCATCAGAACTGGAAATACGTATTTTACCTTTACAGTTTATCATACAGACATTATTCATTTACTCACTTTATACCTACTTAAAGACGTACAAATACATGTAGTTTCTGCAGCTCTATTGGCAAACGAAGTTCAGGCATTTTGTCGAATTCAGTACACGAACATGAACATATACCTTATTACACAGCCTTAAACACTCTATAATATAATTCGTTTGAGAGTGTTTTGATCTCATTAAATATTTGGATTCCACAGTGCAATCATCAGGTGGCCACAAAATACTAGTCTTCTGACAATTCAAGAATTACACTCCGCATATACGATTATTACAAGGAAGCATTACGAAGCACAACCGCATATCGCTAGACCAGGAGAAAAGTGCACAACTCAAGATACGCAATAACAAAAATTTTTGTGTATTACACATACAGTAGAACACAACTATATTTCACCTAGTAGTACAGTAGGTATACAACTACATGTTTCGACCCTATATGTTGGCAATCTTCAGGTTGTGATTTAACTTACACAGCAGTTACAAGTATGAAAGATGTGTGGGGTGTTTTGTTAGGGTATTGGGGGTTGGGTGGGGGGAACAAGATCTCGTAGTTTCAATAGTGGGTACCGTGACCTACGGCTGTTATGAGTGAATTATCATTAGTTGTTTATGCACGTATGTTAAAGTAGGTTAATATTCTTATGCTAAGGATATGTTATAAATAGTATCATTAGTAACATTGGTGTCAATATAATTAAAACTAGCATGCTATAATGTACCAATATAGTCCACAAAACTCCAGAAATAATATCATAGTGTCACTAAAAGTGTCAGTAAATATTTTCGTGTGTTATTTTACATCAAACTTGTGCATAAGAGCTAAGCAATATTGTCTTTAAAAGCGTTGTAGATACAACTGGTGCAAAAGTATATTATAACATAGCTATGTTTTCACTGGGTGTGCAGTTTTAGCTGAGGTGGGTTTTTTTTTGGCGGTGACCCGCGTAGTTTGGCGGAATCGTCGCGTGGATGGTTGCCAATCCAGATGGTCTTCTATATTCTACCGCCTTTTTTAGGTCCGAGGTGTCTGTGGACTACGGAGGTGTAGGTCCGATACCTGTGAATAAATGGGACAGGGCAAATAATGGAGTGCGTGTGGGCTGCAGTTTCGCAAGCTGTTTTCTGAACCGGTAGCAAATTTTACTCACTCCATTAGTACAGCCGAAACATGCAGTTGTATATCTACTGTGCTGCTAGGTGAAATATAGTTGTGTTCGACTGTATGTGTAATACACAAAATTTTTTGTTACTGAAACAAAACACAACGGGGATGACGCACCTCAAAATCAAGCTGTGCAATTTATGAGTTCTGTACAGGAGTAAAAAGTGAGGTAAATTCTCCCTACAAGAGGCCACGAAGGCCACGAGGGGAAGAAGATGTATAGCTCTACTCTTTCTACAACTTCTGCGCTAGGTGGGGTGGTGGTCAACGCAACTGCCCGGTCGCTTTGATCCCAGGAAAGAGACGCGGTACACACTGCACAGGAGGCTAGGAGGGTCCCAAGACCGGTCTGGATGTGTGCGGAAAACCTCGCCCCCAGCGGCATTCGATCCCCGAACCGTCCAGCCTGTAGCAAGTCGCTATACCGACTACGCCATCCCGGCCCACCTCTAACGTAACGCACGGATATTTCAGCCTCATTTCAACCGGATCTTAACCGTTCAAAACAAATCCACACGCGACAATGGTTCGGCATCGGACAACACTCACTTCGTACGGGCGTTTTACTCATCCCTGCCTAGGCGGCTTTTGCCCACGCGGTTTTGAGCGCAAGTGCTCAGTGCGCCAACCCGGTACGATCTTATCTGCAGCTGCAGTTACGCACTAAATACTGCAATTCGCCTGACGCAATCTTTGCGTCAGCTGAGGACAAGCGCAATGTCAACATCGGCCTGTCGGTATTGCGGCGTGCTCAAAAATAAACTGACCCGACTGACGAAGTGTTTAATTTTGTGTCTGTGCTCATGGAACACAGCACAACGCAATACAACACACTACACCTACAGGACTACGGATCGAATTTCGGTGTGCAGTGCATCGTATGACCAGACGCTTTTACAACGACCGTTAAGTTCTTAAACGCACATATTTCTTTGTACATGGGAACACAGGTAGGGATCCCAGTCGTCCTGGTTTTCCCAGGAAAGTCTCAGATTTAGTTAAAGGGCTTTGTCAAGGTGTCATGCAAAATTCGGTTTTGGGCGCCAAATGCGCCAAGTTTCAGTAAAAAACGTAGATCTGATAATGCGTACGGACAGCCATCAACCACCCACTATGAATAAGAGAGGGGGAGGGCGAGGAAAGTACCCATATTAGTGGTTATACAGTCTGGACTGAGACTGCAAAGAATGAGGAACGGATGTGTAAAGAAAGATAGTAAGTTAACTGATTATCTTCAGTATTACTATTATTATTTCTTATGCGTCTGCAATAATAACTTTGTTATCAGAGTTAACTCCTTTTGGTAATACTATTAAACTACTGTGGTTTTCTCCATTCCGTAAAGGGTTAATAATTTTGTCTTCCTCCCCCCACTCCCTAAATGTTATAAACTGTTCCTGTTTTGGGGGTTTAAAACTGGGAACCCTAAACAGTGGACAAGTTTATGATGCTGAGGAAAGTTACCAAAATATGTAACATAATATAATATAATATAATATAATATAATATAATATAATATAATATAATATAATATAATATAATATAATATAATATAATATAATATAATATAACATAACATAACATAACATAACATAACATA
>Ga0123355_10021744_pt1 | contig 10273 bp, 7 predicted proteins | sample TergutEmb28metaG_3_FD_89872 | JGI IMG/M metagenome (GOLD analysis project Ga0123355, IMG submission 89872) | Embiratermes neotenicus P1 segment gut microbial communities from Petit-Saut dam, French Guiana - Emb289 P1 | ecosystem: Host-associated > Arthropoda: Insects > Digestive system > Gut ... | reverse complement strand
GGCCATTATCTCCGTAACCGTTCAACTTTGGATATAGGTGTTTTGGGTTATATCGGTATAGTTTAACATAAGGAACACTCTCCCGAAGTCTGGCACATTCCTCCTGGGACACCCTGTATATCCATCAAACTTCCACAGCAAAACCAACCAGAAGCACCAGTGTACCAAACCTACTCCATTTTGGAATGACACTCTACATGTTTTGGATGATCTTTCCGTCCATCATCAGGTGTTCCAGACTGTACATACAGTAACAGGCATTTGTCAAACAGATAATGCTGTATAATACAATTTTGACCTCCTGATGATGAGCACAACAGTGCTTGAAACATGCAGAGGCATACAATAAACTTATTATAAAAGAAGATTTTGTGCATTAAGTAGGTTAATTACTAAGATGACACTGTACATGTTTCAGATGGTCTTTCCGTCAATCATCAGGAGTTCCAGACTGTACATACAGTAACAAGCATTTGTCAAACAGATACTGCTGTCTGCTTGTTAGCGGGTACGAGATGGAACTGTACCCGCTAGCAAGTAGACAGCAGTATCTGTTTGGTTGCTGTATGTACAGTCTTGAACTCCTGATGATGGACGGAAAGACCGCCTGAAACATGTAGAGTGTCATTCCAAAATGGAGTAGGTTTGGTACACTGGTGCCTCTGGTTGGTTTTGCTATGGAAGTGGTTTTGCAATGCACGGCCCTATGAACATCAAATATCCGTCAAACACAAATGGTACACTTTAGTGGTATAAAATACAGCCACACGTTTCAGCTTTTAGCAAGCTATCATCAGGCTGTGTAACAAGATAGAATGGCAAAATATTACAGCAGTGATTATACAGACACTCCAGGCAGAGATCTCGGGTTTCTTACAAAAATTTTGTGATGTCATATATTATTATTTAATAGCACAAAACCTTTAGTTAACAATGTACATACAAAATAATGGCTTAAATCATAGCCACACATCATATATAAGAATTTAGTTTTATTCACTTCATTAAAATAATACTGAAATCTGTGGTTGTAAAGGCTGTGGAATGTGATGTGTGTAATCAATGAATCCTTACTTTTAAATATTGAAATATACTCCTATAATAAAACCAACTAGATGCACTAATTTCTCAAATTTATTTTTGGAAATAAAACTCTATATGTTTGGACAGTTCCTCTGTCCATCATCAGGAGTTTTTCACTGTACACACAGCAATGGTATATGTCATACAGCTTGCAAGCTGTCAGCAAACCTGTAAGACATATACCAGTGCTATTTGTACAGTGAGAAACTCCTGATGATGGACAGAGGAACTGTCTGAAACATGGAGAATTTTATTTCCAAAAATAAATTTGAGAAATTAGGGCATCTAGTTGGTTTTATTATATGAATATATCATGATTCACGGTCATCTGAATGTCAAATTGAATTATATATTGGGAATGTGACTATTCACTGTGTCACATCACGACAAAGAATCTTGTACCACCTTATTTAACAAAGCACAACTGCTTGAGAAACACAACATTACTGGATACATTATATATATATATATATATATATATATAGCATTAGATTCTGGCAATGAACATGTCACCTAATTTTCAGTCTCACTGCCTATTATGAAATAAAGGTGTTTGCACTATGAATATTTTGTAACAACCTTAAAATGTCAAACTTGCATGACTGTGTAATCACTGTTGCAAAAGTTTACCTTTTTATCATCTTATACCCAGCACAATGATGGCACACTAGGAGCCAAAACATGCAGCTGGGTTTTATACCACTAAAATGTGAGCTGTGTTCAATTGATATTGTTGTTCATTCTCTTCTTTTATAAAAAGGCTTCTAGATATTGCAATGACCTTTGGTGTTTGATTTACAATCCACAGGCTCTGCTTCCTGTTCTGATGGTCTGTGGTTCTGAGGCACAGACAGTCTTATAAAGGTAGTTTTGGTGTATATAGAGACATGACAAGCACTTCAGAACAGGACACGAAGACTCCATTTCCAAATATTTTACACCAGTATTTGCTGCAGTGTCTAGGAGCTTGATAACAGAAATAAAAAGAAAGCTGTAAACTGATTGGTTCTAGTGAACTTCAGTTCCTGATGACTTCATAATGATTATTACAATTATTTTAAACCAGTAAGTTCACAAAATGTAGAAAGGAATAGTTCAGTAAAAAATCTGCACACAAATTAACATGTACCCAACACCATCATTTGTTACAGTATGCACTGGGACTGCTTCAATTATGTACGGTGCTGTACATGCAGAAAAAAGTAATGTGTACTCAAAAGAAGAAAAACACAGATCACAGAAGTACAACTAATATGCATATCTGCATCAAAATAACTGTCATTCTAAAAGAAGTTACAGGTACTTTCCTTTCATTGTGCATTCCCATTGTATCACAGAAAACACAAGCTTCTACAGCTGAGGTCTGGGCTGTACAGAGGGGAAGTGCCGCCGGACGCGCAGAGGTGCATATCGCCCACGTACTAACCTGAGCTCGGGCGTTGTTTCTTCTCCAAGCACGCTGTTAGAAGACTGCTTATTGCTAGTTGCCGGAGAAGGAAATGTACTTTCATCCTCAGGTGACTGTGGTAATATGGAAGGCTCAGTGTCCAAGATGAACAGACGGTCACTGGCGATATCCATAACATAATGCAGGTGCTCCTGAGCTCTATCTACCCGAAAGAATCGCTCTGCTGTACATGCTGGAAATAATATCACATTTGCATTTCATTATATGAAGTTTATAAATTAAAGCAATGGCAGAACTATTACATATCCAATTTTTTATCCCCCCCTCCCCAACTAAATTAAAGTTGCTGCCCTAATGTCAGTGGGTTGATGTTAATGCACATCTATATGGTTGTTATTTTAACTGCCAACTATTGGTTGCCACTTCATGTTGGCTTGTTTAACATATTAACATATCCCAGTCAGCCAGCTAACCACACATAAGGTGCAGCAGCAGTGAGAAATGACAAATGATAATTGTCAGAAAAAATAAGGACTCTGTATATTGGCAAAATGCAGGGTGGCTAATAATTAGTGCATGATTTGGAGGGCCTGTAACTTTCTATTCAGAAGGCATACAAAAGACTGCTTTACAGAAAATCAACCTCCCAGTCTTCCAGTTTTTTCCCCACACAGGTATAAATTCAAAATTTTTCCACTAGTGGGATGAAAATTGGATGAAGAGTAATAACAGTAACTAAAAAAAAACTAAATTACTACAAAACGATCTCCCAGTCTCCAAGTCTTTTTTATGTGTTGCCACAAGTACGCTATGTAAGCTCCCTTGGTGACATGCTACACATCCACGGTACAGCCAGTTTTGTCCCACACTTATTTAGCATATCCCAGTCAACTTTCACTACAGCACTCCAGATGCTGTCTTTGACTTCCTCGAAGGACTGATGGAAAAATTGTGGACCTACATGCACATGCAATGGAACATGAAATGGGAGACTGCTTTGTAGTAAAAAAAAGTTTCATATGTTTTCTCAGTAGGAAGTTTTGGGCCCTTCAAATTTTCCAAGAACTTGTAGCCACCCTGCATATTGGCTAAAACAGTCAAAATTATGACACAGTGGCAAGAAAGTCAGGCAAAAGGTACCCATCGTCAAGCCAAATCATGCACAAACCAAGACGAGCACATGCAGATAGAGATACTGTTAGCTACAATTACAGTAGCTGATGTGCAATTAACCTGGCTCGTTGTGTAACTCTAGCATCATGTCTTTCATACCAGCAATGTACTAAAATCTGCAGCTTCTAATTAATATGTTTCTTCACAAGTACTAACAGCACAGGTACCTACAAAAAGTCATGACACAATAGCAAAATTTACTCTTTTATAAACAAGAGTTTTCAGACTATCTATTTCAGTGTGGCAAAAGAAGTGTCACAAACTAATATCAGTTTCTGATGTAATTTGAGAGAGGTGTTAAGACTCACAGTCCACAAAGCACCAGTCTGGTGAAAGGCTTGTTGGTAGTTCATTTTCTGCGGCATTACTGTTATTCTTTTCGAGCTGCTTGTTGATAAGTTCTCTCACTTGCACCAGGTCTGACACAGGGTTTACTTCAATGACCACCAGAGGCACAGCTAGATGCATACATAAATGTATTGACTATATGAATATAATAAAATAGGACAGTATGAATTATTTAGTGTAATAAAATATAATAAGGATAAAAATAAAAATTAAAGTAAAATAATAATAATAAGATACAAATAAAAATAAAGATAATGGGGTAAGTTAGAAGCAATTAGAGATACTCTTTTAGTACGAAATTATCCTTTGTTACAGATAGTGGTTGGATATATACAAAGATATTTATAATACAGAATTGTAATTAAAGAGAAGGAACATGTGTCCCAAAGCCCTCATGTGTCAGTTCAGATCATATGTCAGATTTTAGCTGTGGAGTTCAAAATATTCATCTAGGGAATAAAAAGAATTTTCATATAAGTATTTTTGTAACACTGCTTTAAATTTGTTTCGATTATCAACCTCCGCTTTTATGTACAAGGGAAGCATGTTAAACACTTTAACACCTATACAGTGTACTCCCCTTCTGGTATTTTGTCACATTTACAGAGGGTTGGTGTAAGTTTGCATGCTGTCTAGTGTTAATTTGATGTATCTCGGAATTTACCTGGAACCGGTTCTTGTTTCTTATCATGAACAATAGAAGGGAAAGAATATATTGAGAAGGGAGGGGTAGGATTTCCAAGTTAAGAAACAATTTTCTGCATGAGTCTCTACTTCTGCAGCCCACCATGATTCTGATAATCTTCTTTTGCAACCTGAAAATCTTAATACTGTCCAGGGAGTTCCCCCAGAGTATTAAACCATAGGTCATTATGGAGTGAAAGTAGGAATAGTAAATCATTTTCAACGTTTTTGCTGTTACATATGGTTTAACTAACCTCATAACATAACAAGCTGGGCTTAGTTTATGCTTAACACTTTCAATGTGTGTTTTCCAGGAAAGATTATTATTAATATACAGCCCTAGAAATTTTGTTTCATTTGCTTTACTTATTTACTGCTCTTCATATTTAATTTCTTTAACTGAGGTGCATTTACTTTCATTATTAAATTGAATGAAGTGGGTTTTGTCTAAATTCAAGAACAGCAAATTTGATTTGAACCACTTATTTAGTTGTGCAAAAACTGTATTAAGATCACACTGTAACTGGTTACTGTTGGGGCTTGTTATTAAGATACTGGTATTGTTGGCAAATAAGATAGGAAGAGCTTAATGTTTAACAGCCTTAGGTAAGTCGTTAATGTAAATTTGGAATAGTAAAGGGCCTAAAATTGAGCCCTGCGGCACCCCTCATGTTATTTTGGTCCATTCTGAAACTGTGTTTCAGTTAAAAAGTGAGTTACTAATGAGAACTCTTTGGTATCTTTTCTGAAGATAAGATTTAAGTAAAGATTTAACCTTGCCACTTATTCCATAATAGGATAGTTTTGACAGTAAAATATCATGATTAACTGAGTCAAAAGCTTTCTCTAAATCACAAAAAATGCTACCTGCCAATTTTTTATTGTTTAAGGCTTTTAATATTTCATTCGTTAATTTAAAAATGGCATCGTCAGTTGCAGTGCCTTTTCTATAGCCACACTGGTTTCCTACTAGTAAGTTATGAGTATTTAAATGTTCAGTTATTCTATTATATAATGCTTTTTCAAAAAACCTTCGAGAAGGAAGTCAATAGTGATATGGGCCTGTAATTAGTTGGATTCATTTTGTTTCCTTTCTTGTATATTGGTTTTACAATTGAAAACTTCATGTGGTCAGGAAAGATTCCTGACAGGATGGATTTGTTACAGACGTGAGTGAGTGGTGAGCATATATAAGTAGCGCTAACTTTTAAAAGTTTGACAGAAATTTCGTCAAATCCATGCGAGTTTTTTTATTTTTAATGCTTTAATTATAGAAGTAATTTCCTTAGTAGAAAATGTCTTAATAACCAAAGATGGGGGTGGATGAGCATAATTTTGTTCTAAATAATATTGGGTCATAAAAACCTTTGCTTTATTATTTTTGTTATTTACTTTATTTCTATTCATATTGTCGATTATGGACGAGAAATAGTCATTGAAGGCATCAGCTATATCTTGTTGGCCTTTTAAGTGTTCATTGCCTACCATTAGTTCTTGCATTTCGGTGTGGGAGTGATGATTGTTAGTTAGCTTCTTAATGGTTTCCCAAGTTGTTTTACATTTATTGTTCGATTTTTGAATTTTTGTGTCATAATATAATTTTTTTGCCTCCTTGATTACGTTGTGTAATATTTTACAGCATACTTGGTAGTGTCTTTTTAATTTCTCATCATTGCTATTTCTGCTTATAAGATACAATTCTCTGTTGTGTCTACATGATGTTTTAATGCCCAATGTAATCCATTTATCATCATTATTATTACAGTTAGTTACTCTTTTTAGGGGGAAGCTGGAATAGAAGATTCTCAAGTAGATATTTAGAAAGGAATTAAACATAGCATTTACATCTTCACTGTTAAAGATGGAATCCCATGATTTGCAGCTTAGTTTATCAATAAGATCAGAAATTGTGTATTTATTAATTTTGCTAACATTTTTTACCTGTGAGCTGGTACATAGGAATAGTCTGTGCATGCTGCACTAGTGCAATGACATACGCTCCTCATAACCTCGGAAGACAGGGCCTTGAATTGTTTAATTTATCTGTAACTTAAAACATGGTTACCAGCACGGTAGACCCGGAAGATCTACAATCCCTATCCCTGGATGATAAAACTGCTCTCTCCACCCACTATGAAGCTAAAATCCATCTGCCTATCCTGCATTACCAACAGATTTAAAATTTCCTACACCTGGAAGAAAAATACTGTACAGATGATACAAGCAAATCATTCTCATAATTTGAGCATTATGTGTAACAGAATAATGACACAAACCTGCTTGTTTGAGCAATTCCTTGTCATAATGATGCTGCTCATAATCACACATACTTATTCGATCTACGTTCACTTTCAGTGTTTCCAGAGTAGTTTGCCTGCAACAGAAAGACATGTTCCTGAACAGCATGCTACCATTCAGTGACATATATTTAATCCTGTAGCGTAATTAACTCTAGCCTATACATTGCCAGTCTCCAAGACAGATGATTCACAGTTCACCTCACAGTCCTATATAAAGCCTATTTACCGAATTTTTCAGGAAAAAAAAAAATTAATCTGGTCTTTTCGTATTCTTCGTGCTGAAATCTTTTCCTGGCACTAACACGATTTAACACGGAGGCTATTCCACCTATTGCAAGGCACTGGAGTGTTTTAATGTTTGCTAGAAGGACTCACTCTGCTAGCTATTGCCATGTAATGATTGGACATATGACTATGAAATTATTAGTATACACTGGGGAGGGTCTAAACTTGAATGTGACACTCTTGTTCAGTCAATGCTGCAGGCTTGTAGAATACGGAACAATATAACGTGTTCTTATTGTTAGCTGTTCCAAGAATCACATTTATTTTGGCTGTGTTGTGACTGCTATTGCAGCTCAATGACTCAGTATTTCTAAAATTATCATCTGCAATTATGAGTACACCAGCAGGATGTAAAGCTTATTTCAATTTTACACATAACCAAGTTTGTGAAGACATACAAGAACACTGAGAGAGAGATAAATGAATCCAGTTATTCTTATAATAAAACCAACTAGATGCACTAATTTCACAAATTTATTTTTGGAATGAAACTCTACATGTTTCAGACAGTTCCTCTGTCCATCATCAGCAATGGTATATGTCATAGAGGTTTGCTGACAGCTTGCTTGCAAGCTGTCAGAAAACCTCTATGACATATACCATTGCTGATGATGGACAGAGGAACTGTCTGAAACATGTAGAGTTTCATTCCAAAAATAAATTTGTGAAATTAGTGCATCTAGTTGGTTTTATTATAAGAATTTATCATGATGCACGGTCACCTGAACGTCAGAATCCAGATATAATTGACTACAATTAACTTATGTGAGGTGTGGATATGTCAGATCAGTGCCCTTTTATCCATTCTGCAGAAAATGCAAAAAACAGACTGAAAGATTTATGTTATTTTGCTACAGAGAACTTTCATGTTTAAAAAAATACACTACAGACTGAAATTGAAAAGGAAAGAACTATGCTTTCAAGGACTTCTTCACACTTGACTGTATTCAGAAAATGCTATATCCAGCACAGAGACAACATGAGAATGTTAGCAGGGTCAATGGACACCTAGCCTCAACATCAAGTGTATTGAGATCATCAACATTCTGGCAAATACCACACCAAGAAAAATTACCAAACAGCCACAAAAAAGTAACAGAATTCCAGACAGATATTCTAACATTTCCTTTAAAAAGAACTGTTACATTATTAATTGCACTGATATAACAAAATAAATTTATACTGCCTGCATTTTTGACTCATTTTCTTTAAATGGCCTGACATGGTATTGGAGGCATTTCAAAGCCACCACTACCAAGGAAAGGGTTAACTCTGGCACAGAGAGAGTTATGAAAACGCTATTACTCTATGGGCAATAACACTGCAACCTACAGTGACATACATACCATGAGGTTACAAGTGGTACAAATCAATGTGATAAAAAGGAGGTTATACATTGAGCAACAGTAAATTATCAGAAGAAACACATTACTTACCCCTTGAAAGCATAAAAATAATCTATAACATTTCTAACTTCAATTTAAACCTGTCAGATAACACAGTTTCTTCATTAACAGACCAACAAATTAATGCTGTCAGGGGAAATAACTGGTATTTAATGTGAGAATCACATGAAACACAAATACACTGTGAGGGAAAAATGCAGTTTTTAATATCATAGCACTTATCACTATGCCTGAAGAAGTCCAATAATATTTAAAGTTTTTATCCTAATGACTGAAGTATGAATTCATTTTGTTGCCATCTTATAGAAGAAATGTAACAACCATGTGCAAGTAAACAAATTAAAATGGTGATTGCAATCTCTTGGTTATTACTGGAAATATCTGCAATCTTTCATTAATGTTGGACAAGTCACAGAATGGGCAGTATAAATTCCCAAAATGGTTCAAAAGAAAACCCTCTAGCTCAGAAAATACATCTGAAAATATTTAACTACTACAGCAGCAGTTGTAGTCACCACTTCAGTGCTTAAAGAGAACATAACTACAGAATTTATACTTCATTATCATCACTTACAGTGCTCCATTATCATCATTATCCCACACCTGTGAACTATTAGGTGTTTGCCATTACCAATTGTGAAACTGCTGTCATGTTATGAAGACACACTCTTTATAGTTTTTGACATATCCTCTAGTAGTGCATATACATGTACAAAACATTGCAGGATTTTGTTATCCACCCATGTCAAAGTACTTACTAATTTTTGTTCACATTAATTTGTACCTGGGAACGGTAAGGTTGTAAATACAAAGAACGGAACATGTTTCAAACCATAATGTTCAGAAAACAATGTATCTGCTCACTGTATATTGGATTTTCCTCCTTTCCTCTTGGCTAACATGGAAGCCTGGTTAAGAATGGTCATGGAAATGACGGAAGGAGTAAGTTTACAGGCCTCACCATCGACCTGCATGGGGATAGTCTTTGTTGTAATGATGCGTGCGGATCTGCACTGCGTGATGCAGGTTCCATGACCACCAGCCTGCAGCAGGGGCTGTAACATGGTACAAAAATCAACTCAAATCCCAGTAACTGCATTTGTTCATGCATACTTTACCTGCACTCCAAGGATTTTAACATATTTTCCTTATTTCATAAGCAAGAGGGTTATGTTCTCATGCTGCATGTATATTAAAGTGTGTTGTCTCTAAAACCTCTGAGCCAACTGACAGATTCTCATGAAACTTTGTATGAAAACCATGCTACTGAGTCAAGATAAAGTCCCATGGAATGACTCCCTCCATTTTCTATCAACCCTCTACACCAGCTCCTCCACTATACTCCCCTTTGTTCAAGATTTTATTCTGACAGTAGTGCTACTGTGGCTCAGAGCTTCTGGAATGTTATGCAGTGCTGACTGGAAAACAGTGATGTACTTTGTTCCTTTGTGGGTAATTCCCCAGCGTCTGAGTTCTAATTGCCGACGTTTCGGAACTCACTATCGGTTCCATCTTCATAGGCAGGTCAATGATACTTCATTGACCTGCCTATGAAGATGGAACCGATAGTGAGTTCCGAAACGTCG
>Ga0123355_10021743_pt1 | contig 10273 bp, 5 predicted proteins | sample TergutEmb28metaG_3_FD_89872 | JGI IMG/M metagenome (GOLD analysis project Ga0123355, IMG submission 89872) | Embiratermes neotenicus P1 segment gut microbial communities from Petit-Saut dam, French Guiana - Emb289 P1 | ecosystem: Host-associated > Arthropoda: Insects > Digestive system > Gut ... | reverse complement strand
TACTTACTTACTTACTTACTCCGTGGTACAGAATCCTTCTTGAGAAGCTAACTGGTTTGCAGCTAGTCAAGAAATTCCCCACATTTCACAGAACCCGAAGGTTCATTACAACACTCACAAGCGTCCGTCACCTGTCTCTATCCTGGACCAGCCCAATCCAGTCCATATACCCACATTACACCTCCTGGAGATCCATCCTAATGTTATCCACCCATCTACACCTAGGTCTCCTCAGTGGTCTCTTTCCCTCCGGTTTCCCCACCAAGACCCTATACACCCCCTCTCCTCACCCATACGCGCCAAATGCCCAGCCCATCTCATTCTTCTCGATTTTATCACCCGCACAATATTGGGTGAGGAGAACAAATCATTTAGCTCCTCGTTATGCAGTCTCCTCCATTCCCCCGTTACCTCGTCCCTCCTAGGCCCAAATATTCTCCTCAACACCATGTTCTCAAACACTCTCAGCTTCGTTTCCTCCCGCAATGTCAACGACCAAATTTCACACCCATACAAAACAACAGGCAAAATTATAGTTCAGTATATCTTGATTTTTAAATTTTTGGATAGCAACCTAGAAGACGAAAGACTCTGCACCGAATGATAGCAAGCATATCCTGGCCTCAATGTGCTTTTAATTTCTTCTGCAATGGAATTTTGATGTGTTAAATTTGTTCCTAAATATTTAAACTCTTCCACTCTCTCGAAGGTACTATTATCAATCCTCACACTGTATTAACTGAGTGAAATCGTATCACAGTAACATTATACGATTTAAGTTAATATGACTCACCATAATTACTCTCGACGTTCTTACATCAGCCGACTCAAAGAGCCACTATCGAATTCATTCCACAAGGTTCTCTGTTTTCGCCGTATTGCGGTTTGTTTCATCCTGCGATGTTTAACAGCAAAGCGCTACTCAGTCCATGATAGAAGGTAAACCACTACCAGTTGTGTGACTGACAGATTTCAACCACCACCATGTACTGTTACAGAAATTACCACTGGTTCCTCTCTCAGTATGGGACAACACGGTTCTGAAGGGCCCAATTACCTTGCTTGAACTTCGGATTCAATGTCACGGGTTAAAGTTTTCGCTTTTAGCTTTGAATGCAATAAATATATTTTGCTTAATGAGGAATGTAATATTAAATAGTGTAAGTCAACACAATCACTTTATTACTCAAGGTAATTATAAGGCTACATGTTTCGACTATAGATTAGTTATCCTCAGGCCTATATTGTCAATTGCGTCACAAGATTCTATGCACACTTTGGGATCCCATCGTCTTTACATCTATGGAATACATCAAATTAAATCTTTTTTTCTCTAAGGGCATTCCATGAATGTAAACACGATGGGATCCCAAAGTGTGCATAGCATTTTGTGACATAATTGACAAAGTAGGCCTGAGGATGACTAATCTATAGTCGAAACATGTAGCCTTATAATTACCTTGAGTAATAAAGTGATTGTGCTGACGTACACTATTTAATATTATATTACGTTACATGCACATCGTGATGCTTCCATTCAAATTCATGAGAAATATTGTTAAGGTCCTTAAGCCTACTTGCTTTCCATCCATGAACCGTAAGGCATAGATATCACTACGAATAATACAATAGTCGTAGGACTATTGTATCCTTCCTTTCTTTATTATCTGATTTCCACCTGAAGACGGAGAAAGATTGAACCTCAAAAACGTTTGGGTTTATCGACCCAAGTATATGTACGATGTCAGTATTGGAGCCACAAACAACCTACCTTTCTTTTTAAAAATACCGGAAGTGCTTATTAACATTTACTGATACTAAAAACTTCATCTAACTTTGTAACTGTGTTAAGTGACAAGGTCACAGTTTATTAAATATATTAGTTTTTATTTTTCCGTTTTTTTGGTGGAATGCTTTGGTTCTGTTTAGTTTCTTTCTATTTGTGTAGCTGACATAACGAAGCCTACGAACAGCATTTCCCGATACCACATCTAGCAAGTTTTGCTGTGGACATTGAGAGACAGTCCAGAGAATGAGATGAATGCCCATATACTTGCATTGGCTTTTAGAGTGCCTTTCAAATGTAGCCATTCACTCGATATTGAATAAAAGTTTTGTGTGTGTGTATACATATACACACAAGATTCTCAAACACCCCTGCTTTTATACATATAAGCAGGGGTGTTTGAGAATCTTGTTTTTGTCATCTCGTCGCAGTGAGTAGACTGTCGCTTTGCCTTAGAGCAGTAGATGATTAGACCAAGAGTGATTTGGAAAGTTCACACAGTTGCTGTTGATATACGCAAAGAGAATAGCAAGTTCGGCATTACTATACGTAAATGGAATCAAGGTATTTAACAATTAATATTAAACAATTAATAAAAAAACCACTGGAGTTTAAAAGGTTTGCAATTGTATGAATCTGTGGTTCAATGAAACTGAAACACCAATAATCTGAATGGCAAATTATCGTAGGAATCTGAAGGATGATTGTCGCCACACAATTTACAGCCCACACTTCAGGGAACGTCTTGAATGTGGAAGTCGTATGCACGACACAAACCCTTCGAGTTCTGCTACTGTGATTAAGCCTCACTTGTCTGTGCAGTTTAGTATTCAAGGGGAATACATGCAAAGGGATGCGGTGAATAGCTGAACAGATTATGACGTGGTACTTTTACATCAAATTAAATTGTATTTAGGAAATGTTTAGCCAGAACTTCCGGTATTTACTCACTCCGGCCAGACTCGAGAATTGGACTGTGTATGAAATGAAGCAATCCCAGACAGAGAGCCTTTTTGTATACGGCGCCGTGTAGTTCGGTAAATATTTGCCGACATTTAGGAGGAACTTTATGCCTACATTTTCACCACCTACGCAGTCGGAGACGAGTGTCCGGACTACTTAAATTCTGAATAAGTTTGCACCAATCTTCTCTGAAACTTCGGTAACTATTCATAAGTCGACGCTTTTTCATAAACCAGAAGTCTCGCATCTTCATCACCACTGATGTGAGACCCACAATTCTGGGATTATATAAAACGTTCCATTTTCTTTAAAGTTTTCTTCGTTCAGTTGTCCTTGTGTTCTCAAACGTAACTTCTGCAACAGAGTGCTTCTTTATCACGGCTGACACTTAGGCCTGTGCAGGCGCGTATCCTTACTCTGATTTATTTTATGATGCTCTCATTAGCTCAGATATCCTTACCATCGGATTATAAAAGAGCTTTGTGTGTTATAAATTTTAAGGAAGGTCTAATGAAGTGGTTGTTGACAGTGTTGAGCCGATACCCAGTTATTTGACTGTAGAGGCAGAGAAAAGCCAGAAGAGATGTGACCCAGGAGAGACAGTGTCATGGCTGACATTTCAACCGCGTGGCTCTTTTTGTTGTTCTTAGGATTTTCCTCTGCTCCTTAACTCTATTCAATACTTCTTCATTTATCACACGATCGGTCCAACTGATTTTTTTTCTTCTCCAGCAGGACATTTCAAAACTTTCCAGGTATTGCCGATCTACTTGCCGAAGTGTTCAAGTTTCAGCACCATACAAAGCTGTGCTCGAGTGTAGCACTTTGCTAGTTTCTTCCATAAATTTAAGTCCAATCTGCTGGTGCCAAGAGCCTTCTTCTTGTAGATTGCTGCTTTTGATATGGCAATTCCGTATTTAATTTTCTGTGTATATCGTGCATCGTTTGTTATTGTACTACCCAAGTTGTTGAAATATTTCATGTTCTTCGGTTGTTTCTGATCTGACATAAACTGTTTTGGGAATGTTTGTTGTGATAATCTCATGACAACCAACGAGGTGTAACGCTCAAAAATTCTACTCTCTGCCTGCAGATTGCGTGTACATGGTTTACAAGGTTCTCAGGGCGTATAGTGAATAATTCCCTATAGAGAAGAGACTGGTTTGTAAATGGACAGCTGATGTGTTTACCGCGCAGTACGAACTGGATCTTTAATTGTTATTCAAGCCAGTCTTAGTAATCGAATTGTTGACGCTGTTCCACCTTTTTTTGCGGGCCAAACCTGACTGTATTGCTTCATATTATTTTACGAACTTAAAAACACAGACACAACAACCGACCGAGAATATAAGGAATCCTGTGGGAGCAGACTTCATGAAATGGATGACATTAGTCTCTCTGATAGTGTATGAAAACTCAAAATTAACCCTTTAAACGCCAAGTTAAATCCCATCTGCCATTTGCTGGCATTATTAGGAGCTCACCGTATTCTCCACGTTAGCAGGATAAGGGTTAATTAACGAGATATTCAGTATCAATTATTGTTTACTACTTGGTGTTAAGAAGTGAATCGGGGTTAACATATTTAAAAATAACTGGTTTCATATATGCGTATTCATTACAACTTCATGCACATTAGGGTGACCTTATACTGAGGGTACTTGATTGTATTGTGACTATTTTATTTGGTATGTATCTTGTACTGTGGTTGCTTTGTTTTTTAATATGTGGGTGTGTGTGTGTGTGGGTTTTGTAATGTGTGGATAATTTGACAATTGTGTGGGTGTTGTGGTAATATGTGTACTTGTATTCACTGTGCTTTGTACTGTTTGTACTGTGCTTTTGTATTGTTTCGTTTATGTATATTTATTCTTATTTGTTACTAGTGTAAGACCTACTGCCACCTATTGAATACCCAATTGCAGTAAATAATAATAATAATAATAATAATAATAATAATATTTTAGAACATAACACAATTTTGTAAAGCTATGCTGTATGAAGTGGGCAGGGTAGCTCAGTCGGTATAGCGACTGACTACGGGCTGGACGTTCCAGGATCGAATCCCCGTGGGGACGAGATTTTCCGCCCGTCCAGACCGGTCCTGGGACCCACCCAGCCTCCTGTAAAATGGGTACCGGGTCTTTCCCTGGGGTAAAGTGCGGCCGCGGCGTGCTGTTGACCACTCACCCCCTTCTAGTGCCGCGGTCATGGAATAGAGCTATACCTCTACCCACCCTCTGGGTTACACTGGGCATGTAACGGAGTCACTTTACCTTTTTATGTTGTAGGAAAGAATACGACTGTGGGTAAGGTTATTCCATAAATTAAGAGGATAATGTAGAATTATAAAATATACGTTTTTACATTCCACACATAACTACTGTATTTCTTTCTGTGCTGATTCTTTCTAGTCGTGCAGTAAAGGCGAGTCGAAAGAAGTGTCTATTGCGACTCCCAGTTCTCGTTTGCGATGTCCGCGCGTTTATCCGTTTGTCCAATATGTCTACATTTAAGAGACCTAACCCTGTGTGAAGGTAGTGGTAAAATGGGGAAATCGATGTTTTTCCTCCATGAAAAACAACACATAAACTGAATTTCTGTGGACAGCAATCCAATATTTGTGTTACCATTTCAGATGAACGCTTAGCAATACAATTACGATTAAACAGACTGGTTGAAACGAAAACACAAAAGCAAGTTCGACAAATGGTTGCAATGTGCTGATCATTACGATTGATTCAATTACTACGAAGTACGAAACATTTTGGGAATACAGCATTAGATCCATTATACGGCTCTCAACGCAATTTGAAGTAATTATCATAACGACGGTTCAAATGTTGTGGAACGTCACGTCATAGTTACTGGCAACTAGTTACCGACATTTCGAACGGGCGCAGTGCCTTTATCTTACAAGCCAAGAAGCCCAAGAAGAGTTTCGAAACGTCGGCAATTATTTACCATTCAACAAGCACATACGCATATCCCAGAAGATTTGTACCTTCACCATCGCTGTGAGAAATTCAGGCCTCCCAATAATCGTCAGGTCTGTGAACCGAATCCGTAAACAAGCATACAGGTTTGATTTTTCGTTAACCATTCAATAGCTCAGAACTGTGCTCTTCTAGGCTCTTACGCAGACAGCAGTAGTAGAGCTCAGTTGAAACCTGATAGCATACAGTGACGCACGGTAGGGGAAGTGAAAGGGGAACATGCGAGTGTAGTGGGTAGCCAGCAGTCTTGCACTCTACCTCAGAACATGGTGTATCCAGCATAACTATCATTACTACTGCTGATGCGCACAACTCGGCTGCCAGCCGCCAATTTAAATGGACTCATCCGTTTCGCTCAAAGACCAAATCTGGTTTCTGCGTGTGTGCCATCACGTTTCAAACGTGCTCTACTTCCTTACCTAAGTTTTGGGATTACCTATCGATCCCATCTGCAATGGTCCAGCGTGGCACTTACCTACATATTTTCGGGACAACTCATCTTGACCCTTGAAGATGGGACCGATAAGTTGTACCGATACATCGATCGGGAAATACCAGTGCCCGTTGCGTAATGGCCCAGAAGAGTGCAGTTCTCATCTATTTCGTGGCAGAAGCCTGAAATCACGCACTGAGTAACTTCCCGAGTTTTACGCCTCAAATAACTTTTTATGTTTCTGTTCTTTAAAGTTGACTTCAACTACTAAGACGATATACAGTCTGGTTGGCGACAGACAGATAAACGAGCACGGAACATTAAAAAAACATCCCATTACAGGCCTGAACAGGCCCTGAGGATTCCAGGAGGTTGAGGGTCCCACATTTCAAGACAATCGATACATGAAGTTGGTAAGGTTGTCAGCCCTACGCACCGGCCGCCTTTACCCCCAGGAAATATTACTGGCACTCATTTCTGTTAGACGTTGAGTCAACCCCAGGGTCATAGTGCGACCGGAAGGATTATGTCAAAGAAAAAATTCCAATTACACCATCGGGAATCAAACCCGCGACCTTCCGGCTTGTAGCGCAGTGCTTCAACCAAATGCGCCACCACGTGTCCCGTACGGAACATTCGTGAAATAATACTAACAGAGAAAATCGGAACTACTCGGAGAAGGCCTGTCGCAGTGCCACTTTCCCTATTACAGATCCCACACGGACAGGCTTGGAATCGAATCCAGGTCTTCGCGGCGACAGGCCGGCGAGTAATCGCCTAAGCCACGGCACGGCCCTTCAAATACCGTCGGTCTTGGTGGCCGTGATAAGTCAGTTCATTAAACTTCAGTGCCTCTCAGGAAAATATCATAATATAATGATTTAGCTGTTCCTGTCATGCTTGTGAAACTCCGTGTTTTGCACTGAACTCAGTACACAGATTGATGGTGGTGGTGGAAATTGTGCTGAGAATACATGGAAGTAAGAAGGCGGAAGTAACAGGCAGGAGAAAATTATACACTGAAAAGCTTCATACTTTGTACTCACGGCAAAATTGTATTGGGGTGATAAATTCAGGAAGAATACGATGAGCAAGGCTTTTAACGCGCATGGGAGGGATAATTATATAAAATTCACAAAATTTTCATCGGGAAATCTCAAGAGGACACTTTTTAAAAGAGTCTGCCACTTACGAAGAAGACTGTAAATTTGTAGATTAGATCAGTCAGACTCTGGCTATGGTTCAGTAGCTTACTGCTGTGAACAACAGAAAAAAAATAATCGTTTAGCTTCCATGTTAATACCTAACGGTTACTGTACGCACCATCAGGTTGGATATTAAAAAAAGTCTACATTTTGTCCGATCTGTGTACGTGTTTTTGTATGTATGTCAGAACAAACGGTGACTGTTATACTGTACAGCATTATCTCATTGATTTTTATAACCGAGACGGAGCGTGTTTACTGCAAGGTACGAACTGAAACTTTAATATAGTGCGGGTTAATTTTGGCCTGTAAATGAAGCCGGGAAGGACCCGGCGAAGCCTTGGACTTATCGACCCGTAAGTCTGTTAGACACGATTGACATTCTGTTTGCAAAGATCGTACTCACTAGGACCCTAAGCGGACTAACCGGGCACGGGCTTCTGCGCGATGAGCAGTTCGGCTACAGACCCAAACACATCACTGTTCTACTTCTAGTCCGCCTCGTTGAAAGGTGTCCAGGAACTTGGGCGAAGAGATGCTAACAGGCGCGGTTTTTCTGGATGTGGCTAAGACCTTCATTATTATGTGGGTCGACGATTTTCTCTACAAGTTTACAGTCCGTAATATCCTCTCGTACCTTGTAAAAATCATTTTTCCTACCTGTATGTTGGGATGTTCGAAGCGTCCTTCCAATCAGCCACATGCACTCGTAGTGGCATGCGGAATGGCATGGATCACGGTGGAATAGTTTTCCCCATTCTCTTCAGTCTGTATGTCAAAGACATGCCTACGCCATCTCACCACGTCGGGTTGGCTCTGTACGCAGACGACACGGCCGTCCTAACCACGTCTTACCAGCCAGCACTGAGCGTCAGCAACTTCAAGTGAAATCTCAGCGACTTAGAGAGGTGGCTGAGTCAATGGAGGATCGCTATCAACGTCTCGAAGAGTACCGCGATGCTTTTCACTAAGACAGATAGACGAAACCCCGTCCAGTTCGATTCTCTGGGGAACCAATCCAATGGGTCGATACCGCCCGTTATTTAGGGGTGACCCTTGACACACGGCTGACACGGTCGACTCATATCGATCATGTTTGGAAGAAAGCGGTTTAGATACTGGAAGTGTTGGGCCTTTTCCAGAACGAAAGAAATGATCTCTCCATCAGGAAAGGGTCCTGCTGTATAAGCAGCTCATCCTTCTGATAATGGATTACGCGTGCCCCATCTGGAGGTTCGCCGCTCGCACCCAAGCCAGGAAACTGCAGGTGCTTCAATCCAAGTGTCTTCGTATTGCTAACAATGCATCTTGGTACTGTGAGAACAGGATAATTCACGAGGATTTGGGACTTCCATTCTTTGGCGACCACATCAGATCTCGAACCGAAAGATTCGACCCAAAATTAGCAGGTGTGGGGAACTCCCTATCCCGGCAACTCGGCAGACACCTGCGTAGACCGAGGGTTGACTTAGGTCTACCAAGCTCCATGTGGAGACCGGGATGGACAGACTTGTCAGTACTACTCTTCTAAAGGTGGCGATATCGACATAATGAGTCGTATCCACCTGCACTTTAAGATTACCCTACCTGGGTTTTTTATTCCGCACGCTTTTCCTATCAGCGGCAAGGCGAATGTTAGGGTATAAAACACAAAGTCAGGGCTCGGCCCGCACTCCCCTCAGGCATGGTGGCTTCACCTACGTTCCTTATATTTGCTACGAGTCTAACCTTAGACGTGACTAATCTGGGTTCGAATCCCAAAGCTTTCCAACAAAGGTTATGCCCCCGCATAGAGGTCGCGTGCCTCTTGAGTTGCGGTCCTCAGTTTGCCCATGTTGAGAGCTTCAACTGCTACGGAAACTCGTTAGCATAAGCGCCATCCCATTTATAGTTTAACCCCTTAAACGCCGAGTTAAATCCCATATGCAATCTGCTGGCATTATTAGGAGCTCACCATATTCTCCACGTTAGCAGAATAAGGGTTAAGGTGCCTGTTATTGAGCCTAGCGATGCGGTAAAATGCAACAATGTCAAAACAGACGGAGGAGCGTCCAGTTGCTTTCAGTGCTGACCTAAGTGAGTTCATTTATTGTTTAGATTTTGATGTTAGATGAGACTCCCAACCCTCATCTACGCTTTGACGTCCAGTTGTTCTCTGTCCTTCGAATTTTTTCAGTTTAGTTCGTATCATTGTTTTATCACCCCACGAGCTGTAGGCCATTTGTTTTATAACCCCCACATGCTGTAGGCAATTTATTTTATCACCACCACGTGCTGTAGGCCATTTGTTTTAACACTCCCACGAGCTGTAGGCCATTTGTTTTATAACCCCCACGTGCTGTAGGCCATTTGTTTTAACACTCCCACGTGCTGTAGGCCATTTGTTTTAACACTCCCACGTGCTGTAGGCCATTTGTTTTAACACTCCCACGTGCTGTAGGCCATTTGTTTTATCACCCCCACGTGCTGTAGGCAATTTATTTTATCACCACCACGTGCTGTAGGCAATTTATCACCCGCACGTGCTGTAGGCCATTTGTTTTATCACCCCTACTTACTGTAGGACATTTGTTTTATGACCCCCGCGTGCTGTAGGCCATTTATCACCCGCACGTGCTGTAGGCCATTTGTTTTATCACTCCCGCGAGCTGTAGGCCATTTGTTTTTTCACCCTAACGTGCTGTAGGCCATTTGTTTTATCACCCTAACGAGCTGTAGGCCATTTGTTTTATCACCCCCACGAGCTGTAGGCCATTTGTTTTTTCACCCTAACGAGCTGTAGGCCATTTGTTTTATTACCTCCACGTACTGTAGGTCATTTGTTTTATCACCGCCACGTGCTATAGACCAATTGTTTTATCACCTCCACGAGCTGTAGGCCATTTGTTTT
>Ga0123355_10021742_pt1 | contig 10273 bp, 7 predicted proteins | sample TergutEmb28metaG_3_FD_89872 | JGI IMG/M metagenome (GOLD analysis project Ga0123355, IMG submission 89872) | Embiratermes neotenicus P1 segment gut microbial communities from Petit-Saut dam, French Guiana - Emb289 P1 | ecosystem: Host-associated > Arthropoda: Insects > Digestive system > Gut ... | reverse complement strand
TTTCAGATAAATACAAAACACATAAATACAGTGTGGGCAGAGCGTACAGTTGTTGAATGGTAAACCTATTGGTGCATCACGTAACCAGTAGGCTTTAAAAGGTTAATATATCCCTTTTAATAAACAAGGAACATAAATTGTACCAAGCACGCATTATTCAGTCAAAGTTCTTACTACAGACCAATCAGAAGAGGTCTATGGATATTAACCTTTAGGCACCATACATTCTATTTAGAGGACAGGCTTACCGCTACTCCCCAGATTACGCTTTTTATATATTTAGTCAACAAATATGTTATTTAATTATCTTTTTTAGACTTTCACCATCTTTGTTTATTCCTCCACAAAATGTCGTGTATTTCCTAATGTTACCCTTCTTGGTTCATAAAATATTTACATTGTACACAAATGGTGTGCTAAACTGTGAATGTCCCGCTCCAGGGCTAAAGGGTTAAACAAGTTGCTAGTTGGGAACTGCATTTTTATTGACTGTAAACCACAAATTTATTTCCTGTTACTGCTACATGAACGGTAAGTATATTTATTTCTAAACTGAGATTCCAACTTATATTTAGAATGGTGAAGATTTAACGACGTGTTACAATTGAAGGGTCACTAGATAGTCACTGGAGATCACACAAAAGTTTTATTTCCAGCTGCTGCGCAAGGCTGCTACGTGTTTCGGCTACTTACTGTAGCAATCATCAGGAAGTTTAGTATCAAAAGCATGCAAGTAGCATACCGTATGTCGGTAAATGATACAAATTTGTACACTGCCTTTATATAACAGTCAATTGGAACGTTCTCTTACTAAAATTATCCAGATTAAAATTGAAAAACAAGTGAAGTATTAACACATAAAATGCAAGAATCCAAAGAGCTGTGTCCAAACGTTTGCAATGGTATGTATCTCCTGTTTTTGATGGACTGGAGGCCAGTAAATACTGTACATATTTCTGATGTATTAATATAAGAAATCGATAATTATACAGTTTTTTAAGAATTAAACAGAAATAATGTTTGATAAGGTACACGAGAACGCACACGTGCCTTAGAAGTATAGAATCCTACAATATTACCAAAAAACCTTTTCTATGCATTAAAACAGTTTTAATCGTCTATTATTTTAAAACCTAAAGGCCTGTATTGAAATCGAGAATATTTACAACGTACACATTATAATAATGACATTAAAATTATCAATTAGAAGAAAGCTAAATTATTTCTAGTACATTCCGTGTTATCGAAACTGACTCCCTTAATTAGCCGAGTAAACTTTCAGGCTTATCAATTTAATTGTCTTTTCCTCCTCGTCTTTATTCAGAGTAAATATAAACTTCAAAGATTATAATTTATACCAAATGTTAATGGGTAGGCCTATGTCAAAAAGACTCGACTCCACAGATTGCATACAAATTAAACGTATATCCAAATTTGTTTTAGTTCACTTTCCATTACGTTCAGACGGGCATAATATATACGCAAGAACTTCAGGAATGGGGAGCATGTAAATGACCTTTAAATTTGTATGCTAGTTGCAGGTCTTCATTTGAATATTTTGAGAAACGCAAGCTCATTTAATCATAAGGAAAGCACAATCAACGAAGCACAGAATGTTGGCTAAGACAGACGGCGACTTTATGCCTTGCGTCGTTCGCAAACGTCGCAACGTTATCAAATACGATTATTTCAGAAAGTGGCTCGCTCAGTTTACTCTAAGACCCACCAACCCTCAAATGTATGTGTTTTATTACAAGATGAAAGAAATGGGCATTTAACCTATGACGTTCTTTGGGAAGTTTGTTGGAAGTTGGTTGACGTTCAGCTACAATGTGGTTTAGCCGTATCGCCATGCAAGCTATTTATATAACAGCAAGCACGAGCAGATGGTAGCAAGCATGTCACATGACAGACAGTCCAGTTAAGACTACCGTATCAGTAACCGTGCTGGACTGCACGGTACGATTTACAATTGTCTCTGTGCATGTCATTAAGGCATATGGGGAAGGAGAAGTACAGCCCCACTCATATGAAGCTCCTGCACTATATGGAGGTGTTCAGCTTCATGCCGCGGCCGCTTTAATCCTGGGGAGAGTTAAATGTTACCCATTGAGTAGAAGACTAGAAGGGCCTAACAATCAGTCTGGACGTTTCAGAGAAGAGAATAACTTTTTCTCATACCAGGAATCGATCCACGATATCTCAGTTGTCCAGCCCGTATTATAGGCACTACACGTACAACGCAGTTTCTAGTCGCCGTAGTGTGCATTTACTGTTTTAATTTTTATGTGACAATTATTTTAGAGATAAGTCAATAAAAAGAGTTGGAGATTTGCGTGTTCGAGGTAGACAATTGCAAACATCTCAAAAGGCCTATCTGAAATTTTTAAAAAACCGACCTGTCCCTTTCTTTCGATCCAGGTTTCGTGATGGTTTAAGAATACAGCATATATTGTAAGGTATATTCGTAGTTTCGTCGCTACATAACCACACTGCATTTAATGGGCATGATGTTCATGGACGTCCGTGAATATTTTCGTGTCATAAAGGTTAATTGAAGGCAACGCGCAATGTCGTGTCTTCTTATCTCTGCAGCTTGGATATAATTACAAGAATAATTCAACGTTTTTTTTAATGCTGAAAAGTTGGTTGTTGAACTGTAGTAAATTCTTCTTGAAATATGTAATCCACCTAGTATTTACAAACGGCTAAAGAAAGTGACTTTCAAGAGAGTGAAAACTCAGTTATGATGTTCCTTCAATTTCCAATTTTTGAGGCGTGTAACAGGATTCCCTATTCAGCTATAATGTTATGAGTGACCATGAAAGCACTAGAAACGAAATTCGGTTTAGCAAACCACCTATAGGCGCGTGTCCGTGTCTACGGAAATGCGCTGGCGATAAGAATGAAGCATGACAAGTTTTAGTTTCTCTACCCGTAGGAGAGGAAGCAACTCCCTACTGTGACCTTTGTAACGAAACCTTTCTTGATTACTAATCTAATCCCACTGAGGTATAATCCCTGCTTGCTGATAAAAACCATTTTGTGCACTCTGACGTATGGTACAATCCGACACGAGAGACGTATATTGACATTTCATTTGGTTCTGAAGTTTTGACACATGCAGGTTCTGGGTTATTTACAGTAGCGACTCCTAGTTAGTTATATGTACCCAACATCTGAATAGTGCATTCACAAAGGAAACAACGCCATTTCTGTGAGAGGGATGAAACTAAGGACATGGTGTTATCACATCACGTACCGTACAACTGAGGGCTTCTAATCTCGCTGCGATGGAAGCAAGAAACCTGGAAGCAGAGAGAACCAAAACGGACGGCAGGAAGTATGCCGACGCCATAGTTAATCTAAACGTTAATGCATTTACGAGAAGAAAGACGCTTTATTTTATTTCTTTACGAATTAAGCAGTACGCCTCTGCATGAAGAACTAACAGCGAAGGTTGGCTTTTGATGTTCCTTGCTTTCAGTTTCAAATTAGAGAAGTTTAGAATTTGGGCTCTTTCTTTATGACCAAGAGCGAAAAGACAAAACCAAGCTTCAGAAGAGTTATAAGAATTTTTCGAAAATTCCTCTCATTCCACTATGACCAAACAGCCGGACGTCAAGTTCGAACACTATTTCTTTAATGTGGCGCCACGGTCCAAATTAAGCCATGGCCTGCTCATTCCTGAGGTCTCCAGATCACACACAATGAAGCATGATATTCGGGAGGACTACTCTGGATGAGTGATCGGCCCGTCGCAGATATTTGAACCTGACAAAACAACACTTACAACGGACAAACATCCATGCCAGTGGCGGGATTCGAATCCACGATCTCAGCAGGCGGACGGCTGCAGATCTACGCCTTAGACCGTGCGGCCACTGGGACTAGCAAGTAAAATATAATGCCCACTGATAACTATGAATTGCCAGGCGTCATGCCAGCGGCACCGTTGACAGTTTATATTTATGAGATACATAATAAAATAAAAAGGGCTTTGTTTTTATAAAGAGCAACTTAAATGTTTGTTCGTCCATCCTACAGAAAGGCTTATTGTCTCCATAAGCCACGTTCTTTTAAGGGATACCAGTTCATTCAATTCCTTTCACTCAAATGTAGGAAGTCAAACGCAACACGCCGAAGTTGGTTTGTTCATAAACGGTAACAACTGGAAATGTTTCCCTTCCTGTGGTTTATCTGCTTGTGTACTACCAACAGTGCCAATGAATTTTAAATATTTACATACAATATCCTGTACAGGGTACTGACATCCTGTCAGTGACATTACTCGCTAACTTACCTAAATGATGAAGTTCAGACTGACAATATTTATTTATTTATTTATTTATTTATTTTTCTTGCGTCTCACTTTAGGCACAGAGCGTTATTGTTGCACTCGATCACACTCAATGACACATGCACAATCGGTAAGAATTCCCTAGACAAGGGATCAGCCCGTCGCAGAAACCTTTACGTGACAACACACAACACTCTCAGTAAACATCCATGACCACGGTTGGATTCGAACCCGCAATCCCAGCACTCCACTGGGCAGAGAACGACGCCTTAGACCGCGCAACCACCGGGATCGGCTAGTGTGTGAATCCTGAAAGGAATTCAAAGGCTTGCCCATTTGTGAGGTTATTTGTTACCACTGGTATATATGGAAAGAGAACCCTCAATATGTGTTCCGTCGTAGATAAGTCCTCTCCGCACGCGTCATTGCCAGAATTCCAACTGTCAGGGTACTGAACGTCTACATTTCTTCAAAAATTTAATTTTCCTAAAATTGTGGTCATATAAGTAAACTTCACAGCAAGGGTCCAAACTTGTTACATTTCACCTAAAGATGTAGTTTACTGGGTGTCTTCTTCTCTCGACATGTGCGGCGGGCGGCCACCTACTGAGTGTGATGATACCAGATGCTGTATAATACAATTTTGACCTCTGATGATGAGCACATAGTGCTCGAAACATGTAGAGACATATAATAAACTTATTATAAAAAAAGGATTTGTGCATTAATTTGGTTAATCACTATAATTATACTGAGATGCACAGTCAGCAAAACTTCCAAATTTGCGGTGCCAACAACATTTTATTGGATGGTTATGAGTGTCGAGAACGTAGCATGAGTGGAAGTCACACTCCAAACAGGGGCGTCAATGAACTTACAGCCGTAATTCTCACAATTGCTATCCGATTTGAGTGAAATTCTGTGCACAAATCGGAGCATTATGCTAATCAGTGTTTATGACTTTCGTGAAAGGTGACTTAGGGGTGGCCGTAAGTTTCACAGCTGTAAGTGAAGTGACATTTACTCGTGTACCGTGAAACTATACTGCAATTGGAAAGTAAAAAACGCCTTGGTAAACTTCACGTTCTAGGTCACGGAATACATTTTTTGCGGTCTTGATACACATACGATTGATCTCAGGGGAAATCAACCTGACACGAGACCAAAAAAAATATTTTCACAGCTTAAATGTGTATTTTGTTAGGAAAAATTATTTCAATTTCTTCTCGGACCAATCGGCTATGAAGACACAAAGGAGAGTTATTAATGTGTTGCAAGACGATAAAAGAATAAGCATTATATGGTCTAAATTATAAACCAATGGATATATGTATATTACCGTCTAAAACACAACATATTTACATCAACACAGTGATGAAAAATCAATTACGAATAATGTATAATTATAGTGTATAATTATAATGTATATAACGTAATTAATTATAATATAATTATATCATGTAATTATAATTATAATTGTAATGTATAATTATGTGTATAATATAATTAATTATAATGCATAATTAATTATATCTCTACGTGACATAATTAATTTTACATAAAATAAAATATTTGAACATCCAATCGCACAATGAAAAGGAAATCAATATAAAATGTAGAATTAATTATGTCTCTACGTGGTATAATTAATTAATTTTACATTTTATATTGGTTTTCTTTTCATTGTACAATTGGATGTTCAAATATTTTAAATTTAATTATAAACGATTTGGGATCCCATTGAGTGCACACTTATATTGCACCTTCTATATGTTCTTCATTGGCATGATGATGGCTGTTTTACAGCCGAAACATGTAGCCCTGATGTAATTGATAACTCATCACTGTGTTGATGTACATATGTTGTGTTTTAGACGGTAATGTACATATATTAACTACAACACAACGGGATGGCCCCTATCAAAAAAAAAATTAATAGATTTCTGAGAACCTTCTCTTTGATATCATGGAACGTAATGCAGTCGTTATTGCTTGGCTTTCATATAAGCTTTGTTCACAAATTCGAGGAGTCGAACTGCGTTACTGCAGAAAAGAAGGACATGGCTGTAATCTCACATATGGTTATCAGATGTCTCTTGTGTCTGGGGAAAATAAATCGCAGCGCCACTATGCTCCAAATTACATGGCAAAATACGAAAAGGTGAAAAGGGGAAACACTTAAATGTTGTTGTCAAGAATCGCGATAACGAAGCATAAAAAATACAGAAATTCACTACTGCATCGTATAATTTTTTTCTTCTTGAAAGCGACATTTCTCAGTCAAAGGCTGGAAGCCGCGCACACGTGCGTATATAAACTTACAAGCTTCTAAAACCAGATACTCAAGTACGTTAAACTTTTGTAAGAAATTGATTACTACGCCTTTAGTGTGTCAGCTGTGCTCACGGTGTTCGAAGTATACTAAACTAAACTCTAGTGCTTTCTCTCACGCTATAACGCGTAAAGGTAGCCCAATGTCTACGAACAACTGCTGACACTACCCTTCATCGGTGTTTGTAAAATTCCGACTTATGTTATAAACAAGTTTGGTACTGCAATAATAGTACCTACAGAATGTCACATCCTTCAAGAGGTTCGCGTGAGAGAAAGTACTTTTGCAAGAGAAGAAAGAAAGTTCATAATTCTTCAGAACTAAAAAACTAAAAGTCTTGAAGGAATATAGAGCATTCTTTGTCGGGATTTATTACTTAATAACTTACTTTCTCTGTATCTAAATTGCAAAGGAATAACCACTCGTGAAGAATTACCTTCCCTTCCATATTCTGGCGTCGTTTGTTGCTATATTACTATACTTTGACCATATACAAGGAAGCATTCCATGTGAACATATTCCACCTTAGATATCCCCTATATGTTTCGGTATTAATATGCCGTATTCAGTCGAATAACATTCACAGGCTGGCATATACACAATATGCCCGAATTATTTTCTAAATTGATAATATCATAGAAAAATGTAAACAGGTTAAAGTCACGATGTTGGTCTTTTGTGAATTCACTGTTTTCCTGACTATAGTTTAAGTTATGTACTGTAGTGTCCACAAAGAGTTCAGCCGTACGACGTTTTTCTGCGTCGCCTGGTGACCACATGCGCAAGATATTCTTAAAAATATTATGTTAGTACCGAAACATGAAACACATCTACAATGTGATACACATTACAGCAGGTCTCGTATAGTTCTATGTTCTTTGCATATTCAGATTTCAGTATTTATGTTTTCAGAGTTCGCACGTTCCTTTAACTGGAAGCAGCAGTACCCTGCTGCGGGTCTAAATACATCTGGCTTTGCCGGTCTCTGTAAAAGGGTGCGATTACAATCCAAGTGACTTAGTACGGCGTGCTCAGTGCTTCTGAAACTTCCTCAGGTTCTCTGCAAAGACTTTAAAGTTTCCTCGCGAACTAGTCACACTAAATATTATATGCGACTAGTTAAGGCACCCGGATAAGTCAATCTTGGGCTTTCGAATTTTTCCTAGGTATTTCTTCAGGGTGCCACTACCGTCAACCTACGTCCAAGCTCCACTGCTTCCATATGATCCATGACTGCCTTGAGCCCGCGGACGTCAGGTTTGGCACCCCTGAATTGAATGTTTGGTGTCGCCGTAGGGATAGGTAACGGGATTTAGTTGAATCGTTATAACAATAATAATAAAACCCTGGGGCGTAGCCGGTTTTAACCAATCCGTGTCGCCGTTGGGAGTGGTAATGGGGTTCAATGTAATATTAGGGATGGTAAGCAAGCGCAATCCAATCCTCGTTCCGTGCCGCCGTTGGTAATGATAAGGGATCCATTATAATAATTACCCGATGAAGAAAAAGGGTAGCCAGCTGTATCCAGTTACCGAATATTTTACGGCGAACCATCCAAGTGGCTAAATTAAAGACAGGCAAGAGATATGTAATTACCCGCAAGGCAATAAGCTAAATTTTCTCGCTTGGGTGATTTTGGTAAGACCATACAGAAATATGTGTGTGTGTGTGTGTTTGGGTGTGCGTGTAAGCCTCTATCAATGATACATTTTAATATCATCTCCTCTGTATATGTCTTGTTCTGCCAATTAATCTTTTCCTGGAGATTCCCAAACCAAAATATTATGTGATTTATTCCCCATGTATGTTACATGACCTGCTCATTGCATCCTTCATGCTTTAACCACCCACAATACTTGTTGAAGAGTGCGAATTGCAAAGTTCCATTCAAAGTAAATGGGGACTGAATGGCAAACTGTTTATATCTTTAGAAAATTACGTAATCTGTGACGTGCATATTTATCAAAAAAGGGGGACAGTTCTCTTTCCTTAAGATTTAAACTTATGAAAGGTGTTTATATTTATTGGACCGTACATCATTGTAATAGTTGAAAAATAAAAGACCAACATGATGTCGTTAGTTATTTCATTTCACTTCTTATGTACTCAACATGTTTCGGACATTAATATATCCATCATCAGGAGCTTAAGGTTGTGCTGTTGAATTACCATATTTGTCGTTATATTCTTGGTTCGTTGTGTGTCGGAGATTTGGTGCGGCTTGTTTTGGGTACAGTCCGTGTTGCAGGCTTCAGCCTGCAACACGGATACCACTCCAACTCAACCACACCGAAACTCCAACACACAACGAACCAAGAACATAACGACCAATGTGGTAATTCAACAGCAGTGTCGCAAGCTCCTGACGATGGATATATTAATGTCCGAATCATGTTGAGTACATAAGAAGTGAAATAAAATAACAAGTGACATCAAGTTGGTCTTTTATTCTTCAACTATTCTGGAAGGTTATTAGACATATCTGAAAATTACTTGCCAAATAGAAGTACTTACTGTTTAAATGATGTTTCTACTTGACTCTGCTGTGCCTGATGTCAGTAACTTTGGTCAGAAACAAGCCAGTGCACCTGAATGAGCCTCAGATTTTGTTAATTCTATTTTCTCTGCAGTTGTCTTTCCACTTTACACAAAGAACCATGTTTAGAACAACGATATAAATTTCAGTATTCTGTATTTATACATTTTTGTTCTAGAGGCATAGGGAAGGATTATCTTGGCAATAAAATATTTACTTACAACCGAAAGGAAATTTGTAAGCCTCTTGGCTGCTTAAAGAGCATTCGTTACCAATTTTAGAGAAGGCGTCACGAAGTGTTCTAATGAAGTATTAATAAACTCACTAATATACATCAGCACAACAAATATTTATTAGAGCAATAGGCTACATGTTTCGACCTGTTAACATGTCGTCATCAGGCCTCCAGCAGAATAAGTCAAAGGTGCTGTTAAGAGATCGGTATCCCAATATTTGTAAACAAATATAAAATCTGGTTCTGGATAAAATATGCTATTATATTATCTAGTTAAAACAAAACATGAGCACGTATCTGACACCTAGGACTGTCCTAGGTGTCAGATACATACTCATGTTTTAATTGTTTTAACTAGGTAATGTATGTGGCATATTTTATCCAGTACCAGATTGTATATTTGTTTACAAACATTGGGATCCCAATTTCTTAACAGCATCTTTGACTTATTCTGCTGTAGGCCTGATGATAACCTGTTAACAGGTCGAAACATGTAGCCTATTGCCCTAATAAATATTTGTTGCGCTGATGTAAATTAGCGAGTTTATTATAAAATTCGTTACCAATATTTATGCTCAAGCAGGTGTCTCAATTGTAACACAAAACAGGCCACTATTAATTCTAATTATTTCCAGTACTAGTTCAATGACCCTGTGTCTTTTGAAAACATGTGAAAAGTAACCTGAATTTCAGTTTCTCCCAACTTTCACCTTATATTCCACGTTTCCTGCAATATACCATTCACGTATATTAGGCACAGTAATTCACTTCGCGTACTTTCTTTTACAATCTGCGGAAAATAACACGAGGGAAGTTCCAAACACGTAGTAGCTCTACAGACATAGCCCTCCCTGCTCGCTGTTGGAATAG
>Ga0123355_10021741_pt1 | contig 10273 bp, 4 predicted proteins | sample TergutEmb28metaG_3_FD_89872 | JGI IMG/M metagenome (GOLD analysis project Ga0123355, IMG submission 89872) | Embiratermes neotenicus P1 segment gut microbial communities from Petit-Saut dam, French Guiana - Emb289 P1 | ecosystem: Host-associated > Arthropoda: Insects > Digestive system > Gut ... | reverse complement strand
CATGGTCACCGCGGGAATCCTCCCCTTCAGGGAAAATTCCCACGGTAGAACCGGGAATCGAACCCGGGACCTCATGATTAGTAGGCAGAGACTCTGACCACTAGACCACGAGGCTGGTCTAATTGCACATAAACGCAGTTTATTTACAGCGATATTCGCCACACTAATTCATAATAAACATTTAATTCTCACCTCGTGTATCTTTCTTTACTACGTGTAGCAAATAGCCATCGATGCTGTACGCGATTCTAAAACTTTACAGACAGTGTAGGGCTGTCCCAATATTTTAATGCCGTATCAGTCGATTACATCATCTGCAAACACAAAGGGAGTCTTTATGAACCGTGGCCTGCTATTTTGTTAAAAAGTCCAGGAGAGGGCTACAGATGAAACTTTCCACAGTGAAACATTACCTAGCTCGTATAATTGGCAATTTTTATTACACTCGATATTTCGAATAATTTGTAACGCTCGGCTAAAAAGTGTCGGCAGAAAACGACACTGAAGTGGGCTTTGCTTGTTATCCTGATTGTCGGGAGTTCTGTGACGGGAGAAGCAACAAACGCTTGATTTGAGAAATATGATGGTTTGTTTGCAAATCAAAGATTGAAAAATCGTATATTTTAGTGATAACAATATATTTACGTTAACGTGAGTTACTTGTGAAAGAAGTTCAAAGAACATCAAAATAGAAAGAAATTAGTTTAGATCTAATACAAAAAGTGCCATTATAAGTGGATCCCTGTCACCACAATATGGCGCGTGCTCAGGATGCGAATGGAGGAACGACCTCCAATATGGAGGGTAGATGTAAATTTATTGATTAGGAGTCGCGGACATCCGAAAAGATGTGGTCCTCCAGCTTTGGGGTTGGGCGAAATGCTAACAACCATCTCCTTGAAAACTGACCTTGTTACGAATTAGATACATAGGCTTCGGACCTCGTCTGATCCTTTTGTACAACCTAAGCAATAGAAAAGAGACGCGAATTTTGGTACATGGAACATAAGAAGCTTATATAGGTCAGGTTCACTTACAACAGCAACCAGTGAGTTGGCAAGATATAAATTAGACACAGTGGGTATAGAGGTGGTTGGGTGGGACAAAGGGGCATTGCAAAACCAGGGGATTGTATTTTATTCTAAGGAGAAGGAAACGAAAATCATCAAATGGGAACAGGAGATTTAATACAAGACGGACTAGTGTCAGCAGTTAAGTCAGTAGAGCTTGATAGCGATGCAGTGTCATGTACAGACCTTAGAGATCGCTGGTGTAATAATTTTTTCTGAGTGCACATGCACCAACTGAGGAGAAAATTTATGACTCAAATACAGTTTTCGTTAGGAATTAGAACAGTTTACGATCATTTTTCTGAGTACCATACAAAAATTCTGTAATGAGATTTTAATGCGAAAATGGGGTCAGAGGATATTTTCAAACCGACAATTGGGAATGAGAGTCTACATCAGGATAGTAATGATAATGCTGTTAGAATAGTGAACTTTGCTGTGTTAAAAGCACGATCTTCCCACACCAAAAAATTCTTAACTACACCTCCACTTCTCCTGACGGACAGACTCAAAACCAGATTTTTCACATAATGATAGATAGATTTTTTTATTCGAATATATTCTATGTAAGATGTTTTAGGAGAGCTGATTGTGTTACTGATCACTGACTGGTGGTTGCAAAATTTATGGAATGATTGATAGTAATTAAACAAACAGTACAATTATTTGATGTGGAAATATTTAATCCCAGTTATTAGATTCAGTTCTGAAATAGGTCTGCTGCTTCGGAGAACTGAGATGACAGCAACAACATAAATACTACTTGGAAAAACATTAAAGTGAATAAATCCTGGTTTGATGAGGAATGTTCACAATTTTTAGATCAAAGGAAGGAGGCTAAAATGCAGTGATTTTAGGATCCAAACTAAACCAATGTAATTAATCTAAATAGTGTAAGACGTGAAGCTAGTAGACATAAAAAAGTGGAATATCTGAAAGCTAAAATTCATTAAATTGAAACTATCTCGAATAACAAGAATACCAAAAATTTGTGTAGGGGCATCAGTAAATTTAAGAAGGATGTCCAGGCTAGAAATAACATAGCAAACGATTAGAAGTGTAATGTGAAGTGTCTCCCACGGTATTTTCGTTAGGTGGAAGAATAATTTTTCTCGGCTATTGTAGGTACAAGATTTGATGATGTTAAGGGGGTCTGAAGTACGGATTGCAGAGCCGCTGACGTCAGAGTCCAGTGATGCTGAGTTTGAGATAGTCATTGAAAAGCTAGAGAGACACAAATCAAAAGATATTTTTCAATTCCTAGCAGAATAGTTTAAAGCAAGAGGTAAGATATCCTTTCTGTGATTCGTAAACTCATTTATCCTATTTGTAATAAGAAGGAATTGTCTGATCAGTGGAATGAGTCGACCACTGTAACGATATGTAAGAAGGGGATAAGAGAGATCGTAGCAATTCTACAGGCGTAAAACTTTTGTTAGCTACGTACAAAACTTTACCCACCATCCTGCTGTCAAGGGTAACTCCATACCCAGAGGAAATTATTGAGGAGTATCAGTGTGGATTTTCAAGTACCAGATCACCTTCTGATCTTATATTTTTCATTCGTCGAATACTTGAGTAAAAATGAGTATACAATGTAGCAGTGCTTCCCATATTGAAAGAATTCAAGCAAGCTTATAATTCAATTAAGAAGGAGATCATGTATAATATTCTCATTGAGTTTTATATCCCAATGATACTGGTAAGGCTAATAAAAATGTGTGTGAATGAAGCCTAAAGCAGAGTTCGGTTAGGCAAGTATTTGTTTGACACGTATTCTATTAGGAATGGTTTGGAAAAGGAGATGCTTTATCGCCATAGCTTTTCAACATTCCTTTAGAGTATACTAATAGGAGGGTTCAGGTAAAGCAGGATGGCTTGAAATTAAATGGTAAACATCGGCTTTTGGTTTATGCTTATGTTATCGTATTGGGCGGAAGGGTACATAATATGAAGAATAGCACAGACGCTATAGTAAGTAGTTGCTGGGAAGGGGATTGGACTAGAAGTGAATGTTTATAAAATTAACTACACGGTCATGCCTCGAAATCAGAATGCAGGACGAAGTCACAATATAAAAATTAATAATAGTTCCTTTGAAAGGGTGGAACAGTTCAATATTTGGGAAAACCTGAAAGGATTAAAATTCCATTCAGAAAGAAATTAAGGACAAATTAATTTCAGCAAATGCTTGCTATTATTCAGTGTAGAATTGTTTATCTTCCATTCTGGTATCCAAAAATATAAAGATAAGTTATACAGAACTATAATTTTGCCTGTCGTTTTAAAGGGTCTGAATGTAGAAGGGGGGGGGGAGGGGACCTAGGATGGGTGTCTGAGAATAGGTTGTTGACGAGAATATTTGGACCTAAGAGGTACAAGGTAACAGGGGAGTGAAGAAAACTACATAAATTTGAGCTTAACGATGTGTTCTTCTCACCAAATATTATTCGGGTGATAAAATCGAGAAGAATGAGATGGGCGGGGCATGTAGCACTTACTGGGGAGAGGAGAGGTGTATACCGGGTTTTGGCGGGGAAACCTCAGGGAGCTCAGGCGTAGATGGGAGGATAATATAAAGCTGGATCTTCAGAAAGTGGGATGTGTGCATGGACTGGATTGATCTGGCTCAAGTTAGGAACAGGTGGCGGGCACTTTAAATGCGGTACTGAACCTCGGGTTCCATTAAAATGCAGAGAACATCTTGACTAGCTGAAAACCGGTTACCTTCTCAAGAAGGACTCTATTCCATGGATACGTGAGTAAGTAAGTAAGTAATTAAGAAAGTAAGACTAATTCATAAAACATGTCGTTCTGCATTCACAAAAGAACAAACTGTAGTTACAGGACTTGCTGTGTAGATTACCTTAGTAAGCAGTATGTCAACGTTAGATACTAAAGTGTTCGGGATTTGATCTTTTGGCATACGATGCAGTAGAGTTTGTTAGATGGGTATAAGTGTTCAGAGGAAATCTTCTACCTCCATCTTAAGGGCAATCCTACGTTTCCGATTTGCCTTTAGTTGTAAAAAACAGAGGTAGTCATTTGTTTTTCTCAAGTTAGTCGCTCTGTTACACAAACAGATGAAATGCTGCGTTCTTGGAATCCATTTGCAGGAAACCTGAGGGAGCTCAGGCTGTGTAGTGACTAGTCTACAGACAGTAGGTTCGACGAATCGGAGTTTGATTCCCTGTAGGGTAAAAATCTTTCTCGTCCTCAGAGCGCTGAGATCTATTCTAACGTCCACCCAGAATTCTGAGGGCCCAAGAGGCACATTACGCTGTTTTAATGCGGCTGGGGCGTAAAGATGATCACTCACTTCCATGTAGTGTTGAGCGGCAAGAATACGTGTAGATAAACCTCCACTTCTTCATAAGTTTTGTTAGCGTGGTGTTTAGCAAACCACAGGCATAATTTCGTTATTTTTACATTCTCTCTGTAGAACATATTACTATCAGAATAAAAGTAGTGTAATTTGGGATTTGTATCTGAATTGTTAGCCAATGGATTAAACGCATCTTAGAATTATTATCCATGCCATCGTTTTATTTATTTCCCTGCACCTGGTGTTCCACACGGTGTAAGGAATGTAATGTCGTCACTCCAGACTTTAGGCCATAATCTCCGACATATGATGCGAGTTATGAAGTAGCATGCATATATATCAGTGCTCTTTCTGTGTGTGTATGTTTGCCTATGTATGAAGAGAAATGGCATGATGCCGGTTCCTGTTTCCATTGGCTCCACCGCACATCAACAAAATACTGGGAAAATGGGAGGTCCTAGGTCTTATTGGCCCTTAACGTCATTTAGAATAATTAGACTTGTAAGCAGATAGTTGGGACGTCGGTAATTTAGTCAATATATGGTGAGACATTTTTAAATTGCTACTGAAGCATCAACAAACCATTCTCCAAACAAATTTTACACTCAGTTTTTTTTAAAATAAATCGTTATTCTGTAATGCTACGTTTGACGTAACAAATACGAATTGGAAATCCATGTCGGATCCTGCTTTACATTTGTGGCCGGTAATAATTTAAAGACAACCTAAGCACCACTCAGTTGTAATGGAAGCGATTGAACCTGGTCTTGTCGTGTGTACTTACCAGAATTATACCTTCCATTAGTAATACACGTTAAAAAGTTCCTTGTGAATATGCATAAACATTTAAAACCTTATTCATCTGCGACATCACTGCAGTGACACGCAGAAGGGATTCACTAATAATTGCCGTATATCATAACGTACTATGTTTTGCATTTTGGATGACATTCCATACATAATAATGGAGGAGATGATTTAAGTGACTTCAGGACACTAATACTATGTCACTTAGCGAACAAGGGATGTGTTCTAATGTGGGCAGGTTAGGAGAATGGTACAGGAGGGAGGCAAAGGGAGGGAGAGGGGAATCAGACCCAGAGGTGAGAATTATCTCGACAAGGTTTAGCATTCAGATTCCGAAATCAGAGACGCAATGCGACAATGTACACTCAGTTGCAAATGAAACTAGATTTGAAATGACAGCTTTTCCATTTTACGTTACAGGTCGCGAAGTAGGTTTCCTGAGCAAAGATACAGTGGCGTTGGGTTTAAAACATAACATTCCTGAAACACAGTCTATTTTTTATTTCGAAATTACGTCCATACTATTAGCTAGATGAATGAACGCGATATCTAGACAGTTTCCCGTGCTGATAATTTTTTTCCGTGAACCGAATACACCTTTTTAATAACGACGTTATGTCTTATATTTATGTCAGTAGTTATTACGTGTGACCGTAATATTGACATGAAAAATCACAGGCGACTAGGGTATGCTTCCTATTTCTAGATCTCCTTTTGTTCTCAGAATGAATCGTCTCTAGCTCCTGGCTCGTGACAACCATTCTAGCAATGCAAATAAAGCCCTTGGTAAAGTTCCAGAATCTTCATAGTCGAAACTTTAGTGTAATTTACATTTCAGGTGCATTTATTGTGAAAGAATGATATGACACAACATTTTTATGATTAAATTTAATCTGAATGTTATTTAAAGATCCAGTTCCTACAGCACAGCAGACATATTTTCATCTCAATTACAAGTACCGACCAGTTAAAATTGTAGAGGGAAATAAGATCTTTGTTAAACTCATATGAAATATAAATACACTCTGTGGGCAGAAGATGATGCTTTTGGACAGTAAAACTAGTGCTGCTTATGGTGATCAGTAAGGTGTAAATCGACTCCACTTATTGGTCGGGCTCTATGCTGCAAGCAGTTACAAGTCTTCGATTATCGGAACGCGCTTCTTAAGAATATCCTGGAGACTGTAACACTGGCCGTGTTAGTACTGCCGTTATATCAGGTGAAGAGATTTTTATGGAGATTGAGAATCTGAGTCCTGATGCACTAACTGATTGGATGGCTTGAAGTCCTTCTTGTATATGTAATGAACAAGTGGCTGATAAATAAATTCTTTGTCCAAGTTCACAAGCAGTCGCCACTAGCCACTCATGTGAACAGAGACGATATGTGTAGCAATAATTTTCATCTTAGTTTACCAAATATGCCACGTTTCCAAAAGGTGTTTTTCTTTCAGGACCTCCTACTAATATTTATTTTCTGTCCTCATTTTATTCCTTACGTGCTGCATACATCATTGGTCTCCTCGTAATTTATTTTAACACACCAATAATTGCAATACAAGTATACGTCCGTTGAGCGTGCGTTTCTTGGTTAGTCAATTAACCAGTTAAAATTCCATTAAATGCTGCCTTTTACCAGACCTCTATAATCTGCCAAGAAAACTCAAAAGGCCCTTGCACCTGAAACACGGAAGTTTCGTAATGACGATGTATCGGTTTGTCTAAGACTTGTAACTTTTTCGCAGTCAGGTTATTCATTAAACAGCCTACACTCCAACGACCGGCATATTTTAGAAATCAATATGTCACGCTTGTAACTTTCACGTCCCAACTCTGTGCGTCTGCCTGAACTGTTAGTGGCGGGTTACTTCCCCTCATCGAAGAAACTGAACTTCTGTGTTTGCGCGGTACACTGCAAAATGAAACGATGATTGAAAGACTCGCACATTTCTTCTCCGCCTCCCTACGACAAGTCTCGTTAACAGTCAATTATAATCAAAAGTTTCGTAACATTTCCTCAGCTTCTTAGAGAGCAGAGGTACTTACGTACACCACTGCTTTAATATTAAGGAAATGTGCTTTATGACCACCGATCCTATTAATTGGTGTTGTATGGTCCTAGCAGTAAAAAAGGAACAATTTCCTTGCAGAACATTACGTAATTTATCTCTGTAGTGGAGATGTAGTGTTATTGTGGGAAAGTAACTGAATTTTTAGATACACTTTTATGTTACATTTATGTTTCGGAGTGTTGAAATTCAGTCATATAATATTTGTTTCTACAGAAGATTTGTGTAATTGAGACCTGTATGTGAATCAGTAGTGCCAAAGTACAAGTAATTGCGCCATAACTTGAAATACATGTATCGTAGACACACAACAAAACCTGCAACATTATTTTAAAAGGGTTAAAAGAACTTTCCACTACGTTGTGCTAGTTATGATATCGTGCTTCCTGCATGTAAGTCGTAAAGGTTGCTAGTGGGCTAGTAAAATGTAGTGCCATCTCTGTTTTCGTTAGGATGATTGACTAGAATCAGAACACAGTTGGGGAGTGGATGGGATTAAAGTTTATCTTGCAAAACACGATGTGCAATCTGATCTGTCTCATGTAGTTTGACAAGCTCCTTCTTCTACATTTCGCCAAATGGCATTTAATATCAAAGACACTCGTGGGTGTCGTTAAGTAATTTCACGTCTAATATATGGAAATAAATCCATGTAACTACTTTCTACCCTTATTATTCTGTACGCAAAAATTAGTTTAAATATTTGTTTATATTAAACAGAACAATGTAAAACGATACGTCGGCCTGTATGTTGAGGGCTTTTGCTGTTCTGGGAAATTACGCGCTGTATCCAGTAGTTCGACATTTCGAAGGAATATAGCGACTTCTTATTTGTAGCATGGTGGGACTTAGGAGAACCGAAATTTATGATGTGTCAAATTACTGCTACAAAACGTAGCGTGCCAGGAAACCAGAATCCTCAACATAGAAACATCAAATCCCAGGTAGGTACATGTTCTATTCCTCACGATAAGATAAAGTTAGAAGGGTGTCTGAGTAACTGAAAACATACTCTCCACTTTATGAGACAGGAATATAAGTGCGACATCATTTGTCTGGAAAGTGCCAATTTTCTTTGCCAAGCCACCTATATCCGTTATCAGGCCACTGTATTACGTAAGTCGATATGTTTAATTTTGAAGCAATTTAAGTAATATTTATTACGTTCTAATTAATTAAAATTAATATTTTAAATGAAAACGTAATAAAGTATTGTAGCCGATCATTTTTATTATAGGTGTTTCTTATGATTGCTGACGTCAGTTACGGACGGTTCATGGCAAGCGTTGTTAGTTAATCTATCAACGTATATTCGAGACCGTTGGTGATAGGAAGGGAGAGATTTAAATGAGAAAACGTTAGGAGCGGACAACAGACGCTAGCAATCCAGTGCGAATTCAGTCGCGTACGAGTGTGATGTAGGGAGGAGTACAGAAAAGTGACTGTGTCAGTTTCTTAGAAATGATCTAGTTGTTTCACTGGATATAGCGCTCCATTATTTTATATCAAGAATAAATTGAGTAAATAAAACAACAAATAAAAAAGAAATAATACTATATGCGATTCGTTGAACCACACCCGTTTCCCGAAAGAGGATCACCTACCAGACTGAGCGCATCGGAACAAAAAAGTTATGAAGGTTGATTGTGTAGAGTATTTTCAATTCAACTAAAAATAAGCGTTAAGTAACATGGATAAACTGGGAAAATATCTCTAATCAAGTAATTACTGATTTCCTCCTACATTGTATTGTAGCTCAAATATCTAGAACATTATGTTTATTGGACCGTGCATCATTGTGATAGTTGAAGAATAAAAGACCAACTTGATGTCACTTGCTATTTTATTTCATTTCTTATGTGTTCAACATGTTTCGGACATTAATATATTCATCATCAGGAGCTTGCGACTATTTTGTTGAATTACCACATTGGTCGTATTGTTCTTGGTTCGATGCGTGTTGGAATTTTCGGTGTGGTTGTGTTGGAGTGGTACCCGTGTTGCAGGCTGAAGCCAACACGCATCGAACCAAGAACAATACGACCAATGTGGTAATTCAACAGAATAGCCGCAAGCTCCTGATGATGGATATATTAATGTCCGAAACACGTTGAGCACATAAGAAGTGAAATAAAATAGCAAGTGACAACAAGTTGGTCTTTTATTCTTCAACTATCTAGAACATGTTTAACTTTCAAGGGAGTGCATTGTGATATTGAATTTTAAGTCTGAATAATCACAGATGCAAGCCCTTTTCTGGAAATTGAAAGAATTACCGACTGGGGTGGAAAAAATACCACATTCTATGTCAAACGTTAGATGTAACTGGAAACTGCGTCCTTTAGAACGAAAGCAGCAAAAAAAATGCTTCATGAATTCACACCTTTGTTAATCATAATAAAGCCCTCATATACAATAATCATGTAACAACATTTCATTTTTCTCACAAGAATTCGCCTGAAAGGACCCCACTTTTGCTTTGGTATCTTTTTCCCTTCAGATACTTCTGACGAGAAGAAAAATCTGTTAACTCTGTTTCGTTTGCTGTTGGCGCGGAATGTATTGCTTTTTGAGGAATGCAAATCCTTCTACCGAGTGCAGATGCTGGAAAATAAGATGAAAATTGGTTAAAGAAGTCCTGCATTCGTGGTGTAAGATCTATGCATATTTAATGTTGAAAACATGATAAAAGAAATAGAGTGGGAAAACAAGTCATAGAAAATAGACGTTAATAGAGAGTGATGAATATTTGTTAGTGTCCCGTTGATAGTTGTGTATTTTGGGGAAAAGGGGACATAAATTTAAAGACTATTCAAGATAAAGGACAATACATGAGACAATACACAAGCAGTCTTTTACGGCAGGAGTGTTCTGTATTAGGGATGGCCTTCTAGTGATTCTCCATCATCACAGGGAATATCGAGGGTTGGGGGGGGGGGGGGGAATTTAAAAGGGAGGGAAAAAAAGTAAAAGGGAAGTTAGAAAAAAAAACCTTTTTTTTT
>Ga0123355_10021740_pt1 | contig 10273 bp, 5 predicted proteins | sample TergutEmb28metaG_3_FD_89872 | JGI IMG/M metagenome (GOLD analysis project Ga0123355, IMG submission 89872) | Embiratermes neotenicus P1 segment gut microbial communities from Petit-Saut dam, French Guiana - Emb289 P1 | ecosystem: Host-associated > Arthropoda: Insects > Digestive system > Gut ... | reverse complement strand
CTCTCCACGAAGAGAGGAAAAGAAAAGCTTGCCAACTACCTCACCGTACTAGAATACGCCAGCTGGACACTGACTACCACAAGATGAAAAAGAAGGGCGAACACCGTCAAGCCAACGCCATTAAACAAGAGCACAACCCACACCGGCCACAAACGAACGTTCCCAAGTTAGATAGCAAAAGAATAAAAAAAAAAAAAAAAAAAAAAAAAACCCAAAAAAAAAAAACAAAAAAACCAAAACATTTAAAAAAAAAAAAAAAAAAATCCCTGTGAGGTCGACATTTTCCGCACCCGTCCAGACCGGCCCTGGAACCCAACCAGCCTCCTATACAATGGGTATCGGTTCTGTCCCGGAGGTAAAGCGGCGGGGGCGTGGCTTTGACCACTCACCTCATCTAGCGCCGAGGTTAAAGAAAGAGTAGATCTATTCTTCTACTCCAACTCTTGGCCTTCATGACCTGTTCTAGGGTGAAATTTACCTCTTCCTTCTACAGTAGAGGTAATAAAATCTTGGTGGTTATAACTGGCTCCATGTTTTATCTCTGAAACGGAGATGAGAAATGCATATACAAATTCGGTGGGAGAATATATTTTAAAGTGGTCGTTTAAAAAACTGTGGTAATGAGATGCCCACATTTAGATGGATTTAATAAATACAGAGTGAAGCTTGGTAACTGAATGGAACTCGTGCAAGATGTCATGAAATTATTTGTTTCGATATGGATGCCTTTTTGTGTGATTCACTTAGCTTTCCTGCAGTGTATTGCTAATAGTAGATGAATGAATACGAATACGGAGAACCAGTGGAATAATAATTTACAGAGAAAAACCGAAGTACTCGGGTAAATACCTTTTCCAGTATCACTTTGTATCAAATGGAAATTGCATTGTCCCGGGACTGAACCCGGCGAATGCAGCACTTGGTCTGTGGTACTGCCGGTATTCGTGATGTTGAATCTTCTGAATCAGCTAGCGGAGAATTGGATGCAGTTCTTACTCACGAACCGTACAAAAAGTTATGCGTATTTCGCAAAAAGTACTTCAGGTTGTTCCACGTAAGGCATGAAGGCGTGCTGTGATTCTGATGAAATGCTTGCTTACAATAAACTTTCTGACAGACTGTGATTACAGTATGTGGCTTCATTAATCCAGACAATTCCAAATGTAACTCGAAAATTACTTTCATTTTGGATGCAGGTGGTTTGTAGTTGAAAAGCGCGTGTAGGTTTAAATAACTTAATTCTTACTCATGACTTCAGATTTCTTATGGGTTGATCGATTTCAAAACAGAAAAAGAACTTAGGAACAGAGAGATGGGTGGGTAATATAGCAAGTATTGAGGAGAGGAGGAGTGCATACCTGGTTTTGGTGGGGAAACTTAAGAGAAAGAGGCAACTTGGAAGCCCAGGCGTAGATGGGAAGATTCTATTAAAATTGATCTTCAAGAAGTGGGGTGACGGGCATGGACTGGATTGATCTAGCTAAGGATAGGGACAGGTGGCTGACGCTTGTGAATGCGGTAATGAACTTTTGGGTTGTATAAAATGCGGGGAAATTATTGACTAGCTGAGAACCGGTTAGCTTTTCAAGTTGGACTCGGCTTCATAGAGTTAGTTAGAAAAAGAACCCTCACACTTGAACATTTCTGAACCACTGTGTATCAAGAAATTCGCTATGTAATCTGTCGTTCCCTTATTTCTACTGCTAGTAGGTTTTAAGTTTGAATGCTCTACAGGTACCATCGGAAAGATTCACAAATATAAAAAAAAAGCTCCACTTTTAGAAAAATTTACAAACATAATGAATTTTAATTCCCTACAGAGCGCGTTGTACTTTTTAAATTAATTTTAGGGAAACTTAATTTTTAGCAGTTAAATATTGAAATTACGAAGTGGCCAAAAATGTGGAAGTTATCAAGTGAACAACTTGCCTACACCGCCAGCATTTGGACTTCTCTCCTGAACATACCTGTTATTACCCGAAAAGGATCTGGTGCAACAACAGGAGTAATAAGGACAAGTATCGCGCTTGTCAGAGATGAAACTTGTACAGATACGATCCCCTCAGAACGTGCAGTGTCTAATGATTGATGGTTAATTTGAAAGAGTTTGAAACCTACTAGTCTTGACCTGATGGAGGTTCTCTCGGTATTCATTTGGGGTGACTGAGGGTAATCACGGATAACCTCTCTTTTTATAGACAGTGTTCCGTTCAAGATTTGAACCCTGCACTTCTCGAATACAAGTCTAAAGGTTCTGTTTTTTGGTTTTATTCCTACAATTAATTTAGCTTTACAGAAATGTTAGAAGTTATAAAACATATCGTTGTACCGTCGTTACACAACAATGTGGTGCAGTTGTCTATATTCCTGCAACTATCTACTAAGCGACATGTTTCGACCCCTATAGGGCCATCATCAGGCTTATAAGTCTGATGATGGCCCAATAGGGACCGTAACGTGTCGCTTAGTAGATAGTTGCAGGAATATAGACAACTGCACCACATTGTTGTGTAACGACGGTATAACAAAAAGTTTTGTAACTTCCAATAATACGCTAATACAACGGGATGGAAAACACCCAGTTTACAGAAATGGTTTGTGTAGCCGGAATTTAGCTTGGAAAGGGGTATATAGGCATCCAAGAGAGGGGGAAAATTTCTATTATAAACATGGAAATTGTTTTCTGAGTTTAAAGAATGTAAATTGTTGAACATAATAAGGGAAATTAAATAAGTGCTTTATTTTTGTGTTCATACTTTCTTAAATTGGCGCCCATGGGGATTAGTATTCCCTAAGCCAAAATTGGCTACACTATTAGGTGTAGCTGTAAGGTTGCACAGCTTTATTCGTGAGGTGTTTGATTTGAATCACTGAGCTATTTTGTGGTCTTTCTCAGTCTCTCCATGTAAGTGTCTGGATAGTAGCTCGATGTGACCATAACCACTTCCTGCTAAATCTTTTGGCATTCGCCAATCATGCTTCGATTGGACGCTGTAGGTCAGGGATGACGAAAATTTTGAGGATGCGTGCCCAAATTGTCCAGTACGGTGAAGAAATCCTTAAGCTTGTCCATAGTAATTTTGAAGAGAAAAATAAGGTCTTGGAATACTCCATACATTATTATTAATTACTGCATTATTATTACTAATGCATATTATAGTTATATAATTAACGCATATTATAATTTTTATTCTAATAAAGGCCTCCACGAGCAATTCGATAAGGAAGTAAATTTGGACGTAACTGGGGCTGATTACACTTCCTGTTTGAAAAGACGGTTGTAATACGTTTTGTCCAATGCCACGTATTCGCCCGTTCACCGACAGGTCGGCGCCCCAATTATAAATATCCAGCCACATTTCGCACAGCTCCCAATTTGGGTAAAAAGGTTTCTCGCAGTTTTATTTGGTAGCAACGATAATAAATATGAAATGTCTATGTATATATATATATACATATATATATATATATATAGACACACACATTATTCACGGTATAGAGACGCTGGTCGGGAAAAAGAAATAAAAAATTTGCAGAGCAGTGAAAGCCACGTGCCAAGGAAATCTTCCCGCCTGCCATGGGTTCGTCAGCTCTCATCTAGGTAAAGAGTGTGACTTACAATCTCATAAAATGAATCTCAGCACATATTTTGTTTTTATTTCTTTGCAAGTTATGTTTAATTTAGAACTATGCAACAGCAACATACTAAGAAGTAAAAAACATGTATAAGAACAGAATATTATATAAATAATATTAGCAACACTTAACGAGAGCCTCACCTCAATTATCCCCGCCTCTTTCTTTCCTCGAGAATAACAAACTTTCTTTCTTCCTTTCTTTCTTAGTCCGAGCGCTTCTGCCTGTTACCTAACCATTGTAGGTGTAGAGTGTTATTGCTGCAACTGATCATTCTAATGACACGCACACTTATCACTACTGTCTAGACGAAGGACACGTCGCGGAGACTGCTACCTGTCAAAACACAATAATCACGTAACACACAGACACCCATGCCCTCGGCGGGATTCGAACCCGCAATACCAGCAAGCGAGCGGCCGCAGACACACGCCTTAGGCCGCGCGGCCTCCGGGATCGGCAGAGTAAACAATTGTAACTACAAATTACATATACGGTCTTTAATTACAATTCAGTTACAGTACAATAATGACCATTTGTATGAATAAGCAAATATGTGGTACGTCTTCTTGTTAAGCTCTATGCATATTCTCATTTATCATATCTTACTTATAGTACGTCCACACTTACAGAATCCACACGTTGTTTCTTCGCATTTTGATGCCAAGATTATTACAGTCAGAGCAGTAAGGCTCTACGTTCAACACACTCTCTTGAGATCACTCGCTGTATTAGACTCCAGTTGAAATGTGATGGCACACGACGCACGGGAGAGGAAGTAAAGGGGAAACTGGCGAATGGAGTGGGTAGCCAGTACCCTTCACACTACCACGGAACATGGTATCCAGCATTACTACCGCTGATACACACACATCCGCTGCCAGTTTTCGACTGAAATGACGCCTCCGCTGATTTAAATGGACTCGTCCGTTTCGCCGAAAGACGAAATCTGGTTTCTACGCGTGTGCCATCACATTTCAACTGGCCTCTACCTTGCAAAGCACAGCACAAGTCACGTGAGAAATACACTGGGTATTGCCTTGCAATAAAACGTTATTTTCATGATGAAAAAGAGTTTTCTGATTAATCATTTCCAATCACAACGCTTCTTTAAATTCTTCAGTAAATCTCGGAATGGCCGATGCCAGTGGCTGCACGGTAAGCAAAGAGAAGGCCTGCGGCCAACACAGCTCTCCAGCCATGAGAAAAAAAATCTGGGAATGAGGCCATGTTAAATAGCGTTCAGACATACAATTTATAAAACACAGGTTTTCACCATTTATACGGGTTCTGTGTGAAAAGGTTAGATTTGCGTAGCATAGATGTGTGTAAAGGATAGCAGAAGGAGTCACGACTACTTTATTAGAATAACAATTTTCGAAATACATTTCCAAAATGTTTTCTTATTCTTAGTCGGTAAATAAAAGTATTCACACAAGAATGTAGTTCGGAAACTAGGCCACGATCACCGTAACTTAAACGTGTATTACCGAAACACTTAAGTTTTGCTGAATATTCCACACCTTCTTTCATATAAATGTTCAACAATATGAAGGTATTCTTGGTTTATCCATGTATATGAGCTTATTTTTGTCCCACCCCTTAAAATATTATTAGAATAACCAACCCAATGAAGATCAGATGGTCGAGACTTGTGTCACATATGGGGGACTGGGAGACGGGGATAATACTAGTCTTGAAGATATCGCGGCGACAGAATTCAATGGAATGTTCTCGGGCACACAGCCGCGACAAGAGGTGAAGAATCTCCGACGTTTCAGGGACTGTCCCCGTCCCTATTTTCAGGTTGTTGCTGATGGCTTGGCAGAACCAAAACTGATAGTTATCGGTTTTGGTTGTACTGAGTCATCAGCAACATTCTGAAAATGTGATGACGGAATCAGCTCCTGAAACTTGGAGAACCATCAAATTTTGTGGCGGCTGTGTACCCGAGAACATTTCATTGAGGACAGGGGTAATGTTTATTAAGTTTCGGGGAGAAAACTTAAAATACATTTGCATCGAACTCAAAATTACCTTAAATATATATCTTTCAGGCTTATACATGTGTATTTATTTCTTCGTTTGACATATGTAGGGCCTTTTCGAATATAATAAGCTCGTCATTCAGAAATGGATGTTTGTTCTTTTGGACATTCTGTATGATTACTGCGAAGTTGCGTTTCCGCGAACCAAAAGAACTGCCAAAATAAATTTTACCAAATATGGATCTGAGATGAACCTGTCCCTCTCAAACCGAATCACTATGTGAGAATATGTTATAAAGCTAGACACCTTGCCCTAAGATTAAGTTGCATTTTTAAATAAACGTGTCCTATTATTACATTTCCATTTTTATTGCGCTGTGTTTAGTAAGACACAAGAATAAAATCATACATATTACTTATTCATTATTAATTTTGTGTATTACGTTTTGTGTTACCCATATGCAGACAAAATTTCTCCCAACTTGCTCTCACCACAAAAAAAAATTGAGAGGACCTGATTTTGGCTAGAACAATTCATCATTTTGTGTTGAAACACATACGTTCCTGTTGTCTATGCGGTATATTATTAAATCCGATATTATATCGCAGAAATACCAGCGCTTCTGGCAGATTATACCTTTTCCACCTCGAGCTATATTCGTGCGAATTGGTGGAAAGCAGGTCGGAGTGAGTCAGTGATGCTAATATACTGATCAAATCATAGGTTGAAGCAACTCTGTAGTAATTGTGGCATAGAAATGGCAAGCCTGCGGCTGCCGTAATAGTTTCCTGCAAATTTTATCTCGTTCTGACATAATGCTCCTCCTTTCACTTGTGATAAATCGTGACTGTACTTGACGAAGTTACTTCCTAATGGCAGTAAATATTATGGCAAGCAGTGAATAGATCTGGTAGAGTAAGTAACCGTGAATGTATTTGAAGACTCTGTTAATGTGGAACTGAGTTACGGACGGCGGTGAGTATGCAGAATATTGTCCTCGGCGGTTTAAGGCCGTGTACTTTGGTACAAGTTTACGAAATCCATCGTGGAAACGTCTTCGTCATCCCCTAGGCTAGTCTTTTACGATGAAGATGGAGACACCAGGTACCACTGAGGTTTTGTAAATTTCTACAAGTCTGAATTTTCTAACATCGACTATATTCTGTTTATTATATAATTTTATTGTAACATACAAAAAAATTATAATTTAATTGTTCTGTGTATAAGAAGTAGGGAGACTCCTCGTTTTTAAATGACACATCTTATAATTAATCTTCAAAATAATACTTCTGAACGAAACCTGTGAAACCGGCATTTAGGGAAGACGTATTATTCTGCATTTTTCCTGTCATAAAAAAATTTCGCATAAAAATATTCAGACCTATAAATTTGGATTGAGTTTTACCATTTGTAAATCACAGTCGCGTCTCTGTGCTTCGGAACAAATAATAGCCTTTACTATGATCGATAAATTATCACAATTTTAATTTCGTAAAACAATATTAAGGTTTTTGAGAGCTAAGCGCTAAAGAGGATACTCGGTCCTAAGGGAGAGGATGAAGTCAAACTGCAGAAAATTGCACATCAAAGATCGCGATATCTGCACTCATCACTGGTGTGGGGTAGCACAGTGGTTAAGGTGCTGTGCTACAAATCGGTAGGTCGCTGGTTCGATCCCAGCCAGTGTCAGTGGATTTTTCATTGACATAAAATCCTCCCGATCGCACTATGGCCCTGGGGTCGACTCAGCCTCTAACAGAAATGATTACCATGATTATTTCCTAGAGGTAAATACGGCCGGTGCATAAGGTTGAAAACCTACCACCATCCTGTGCTATTGTCACGAAATCTGGGAGCCTTAACTTCCTGGCACTCTCTGGGCCACTGCAAGCCTATAACGGGACTGTTTTACCTTTAGTGAATGATGTGTTGAAGTAAAGGTGAAGGAGCGTGAAGCATGCATGAGGCGTGTGAGAACTGCCTATGCCATTCTATGTGGAACAAACTGATATGAATGCACCACCTGGGAAGTCCCGTCATAGTTGGGAGTATAATATTAAAATTGATAATAAAGAAGTCGGATATTATTCTTTGAGTTTGATTTTTCTAAAAAAGGACATGAACCAGTGGCTGTTTGTTGTAAACGTGACAATGACTGTTTGCGGGTGACAGGGCGCAATGTGGATTCTTTACTACTTTATAAAGGACTCTTTGGAGTTAGAAAACACACAACGGTAGGTCAGTACTGAATATGAAAAAAAGGAGTAGCGTCATTATCATCTTTAGGCTACAGTAAGTACAGCATACATGTCCTTAAGCTATGTTCTCTTGCGCGCGCGCGCGCACACACACACACACACACACACACACACACACACATACGTGTTCGTGCTTAATTTAAATCCACAGCATAATGCTAGCAGAAGGTGTACAGAAAATTTCTAGAAAGCGGAATAAGAATAAGAGCAACAAAGGCATAAATATTTGCTGCAGTCTGACGGTCACTCAACGATGGGTCAGTCCTAACTTCCTCTACCTGCATAGCTTCCACAAACCACACGGTTACCCATGGGTGCGCCTTCTTTGCCTCTGGCCACGCCAGGATGTGGTCTTTTACAGCGACATGTACCTGCACTGTTGCCAATCTGACCAGACCAATAAAGACGCCGGAATATCTGTGTGTCTACAGCAGCTATGCAGGATTTTCATCCTTATATTAAATTTTATGACATTTTTAAAATAATCCTCTTACACAAGCAGGCTAACATAAATTTAGGTATGTCAATTTATGTGTGCTTGTAAATGAGTCGGCTTCTGATTCATAGATTAAGTGTGTATGATACGTACTTTTACCTATAAGATATCTTCAACATCCCTTTACTTCCGGCAAATTCATAAATATGAAAGCCACTGATGTCGCTCCTCCTAACACTGCCTCAGAAAGGCGTTAATTGGAATGGCGGTATGTTTGTATGATCTTAACTCTAATCTTACTCTAGAAGAGGCACGCGCTCACTTAAGACACTCCAGCCTCCTTACCGCGAGAGAAATATACCCATACCTTTATCACATGAAAGGCCTGGTAACCTCAGGGCCGATCTGGACATGGTGGCGAGTGGATTCGCTGAATCTCAGGAGTACAGCCCCGTCTATTCATCCTACTAAGTAAACACATTATTTGTAGGACAGTATTCGACGTTGTTGTTATTTAATTAAACAATAAATACTATTTTTCAATTTCCGCTGGACGTGTTGGATTTGTATAAAACAGTTTTTACCTCTTTCACTGAAATTTACTATTGAAACGTCTCTTAGCAGTGTAATGATTCTTTTTCAGAATGTGAAGCCTTGTCATTGTTACCAAATTATGTGGCGCCATATGGCAGAAGGGGGAAAAAGTCACAGTCACCGCTGAGAGAGCCTCAAATGTTCTTGTCAGACTTCTTTAAAACCTACAAGTCGTTGGTCATGGGAAAAATTTCCGTCTCTTTTCACGTCGAAAAATTCTAGTATTGAATTGCCACGCATTTCGAAACCGTCTACGCAATGCAAGGTTTGATATTTGTGTTCTTGTGTTGGGTTGGTCTCTTGCCAAGTGGCCATGACCTACAGCCTGTCTCAAGATATATTATAAAGTTACAGTTTGTTAGTTACTAAATATTTAATTCAATGTACAGAAGGCATAGGAGAATTAAAGGTTAATGTAATTAACACGGACATTTCCTAAATCCTGATTTTTTTAGATTTTCGCTTAAGAATTAAACAGAAACTGCGGTAGCACTTTCCGATTTTCAAATGCCCTTGTACATTCCTACTAAGTACAAGTAGCAGATCAACATGAATATACTACGGATTGCAGCTATTACCTTTCAGTGAGTACTCACTGCTTTGAAAACTTAAGATTGCTAGAAAATTCGGTCGTCTCGAGCAAATAATTAACGGATGTAAAGGCATTACAATCCTTCGAAACGTCGCTCACTATTTAGTAACAGACACGACATAACATCGCAGAAGACTTGACACTTGCAGCAGTTCTGCTGTGAAATCCTCCAATCCCAAATCTGTGGTTTTATTTGTTCGTGTTCTTTGGATAGAAATTTCTGCACATTACATGAGAGAAGTGAAACACATAAGGTATTATTATTATTATTATTATCATCATCATCATCATCATTATTTAAACATTGCTTTGATCGAGTTTATTTGGATCACATTCTACTCACTCAGTTCTTTTCAGGAGTGTCAAAATTTCCTGCTCCCTTTGCTTTTATAATGAATACTACAAACACTCAATCTTATGTTTATTGGCCCGTGCATCATTGTGATAGTTGAAGAATAAAGGACGAACTTGATGTCACTTGCTATTTTATTTCACTTCTTATGTGCTCAACATGTTTCAGACATTAATATATCCATTATCAGGAGCTGGCGACTATTCTGTTGAATTACCACATTGCTCGTATTTTTCTTGGTTCGATGTGTGTTGGAGTTTCGGTGTGGTTGGGTTGGGGTGGTATCCGTGTTGCAGGCTGGAGCAGCCTGCAACACGGATACCACCCCAACCCAACCACACCGAAACTCCAACACACATCGAACCAAGAAAAATACGAGCAATGTGGTAATTCAACAGAATAGTCGCCAGCTCCTG
>Ga0123355_10021739_pt1 | contig 10274 bp, 3 predicted proteins | sample TergutEmb28metaG_3_FD_89872 | JGI IMG/M metagenome (GOLD analysis project Ga0123355, IMG submission 89872) | Embiratermes neotenicus P1 segment gut microbial communities from Petit-Saut dam, French Guiana - Emb289 P1 | ecosystem: Host-associated > Arthropoda: Insects > Digestive system > Gut ... | reverse complement strand
TATAATTAATTTTTTTTTTTTTTTTTTTTTTTTTTTTTTTTTGGAGTTTTTGGGGGGGTTCCCCCCCGGCCCCCCCCCCCCCCCCCCCTCTCTATCTCTGGGTGCGCCCCTGAACCTTTTACTGGAAACTGCTGTAGTTACTCAGCATTAATATGAAACATGAAAGATGAAGTGCAGAAAGGATGATTAGGCAATTTTGTCCAGACGTTTATAAAACTGCTTGCCCATTCATGTGTGGCATACTTAAATGAAATTTAACTTAAGTTTGCATAAATGATGCACTTTGTCCTGTTTCACATGAGCATACAAGAACAAAAATACACCCTTTTCACCCTAAGTATTTCATATTCCTTCAGCTCTATGCAATGGAACATTTGTTCTGCTCCTTAAACCTTATACCTCCCTCCCAATTCTGATGCCCTGTACAAACATATTGCATATTTATCTGAATATGTGATAAGAATCTTTTTCTAACTGCTATCTGAAAACAGGCAATGGCTTTCTAATTACATACACCGTTGAACATATTCTGCGTAGGTACTCTCTTGAAAAATTAATACTGTAAGGGTACACCTTACATTTTGGTAAATATGACACTTACAGTATTAGCAGTAAAAAGTACTTAACACCACTGTATGATTTCTTACTTGTGTTTGATACGAACACAACACAACCGTATGGTACAACCTTAATGGCACAGGTACAAGTCAAGGACATTTCAGTGGCCAGTTCTGATCTCCCTACCTGCACAACAGAATATATTTGGCTCAGGGATAATATTATTCATGACACCAATTATAAACACAAACATATTCATTACTACTAGATAGAAACTAAATTCCAGACGACTTTCAATATATTATGGCTGCAATTTATGTCTGAAAAATTATGTGGGTCACCTCAGCAAGAAAATATTAAATTTTGATAGAACATGTACCAGCCAGAACATATACCATCTGGCAGTTAAGGTATTAATTTGTACAAGTACATTAATATCAACATGTAAAGGACACACAGTGCTGAGAAAATATTCATTCTTCTCAGTTTATCCTAAGAGTCATACTAAGGCCCATACTAGGAGGGTCCTCTGCTTCCAGGGCGTGGTACAGCCTGTTATGGCTGCCAATGGACATAGCTCCACTTACAAAACATGCTAGAGAACATACTGAATGGCCAGTAATGGACAACCAATGCCTGGTTCTCCAGATTTTTGGTTGTAAGGTTGCTAAGAACCACTAAACACAATACTACCATTTTACAAAATGTAACACACAGCCATGGTTTTGGTCAAATTCTTTTGAATAAATTAAGCAACAGAAAACTGGCACAAAATTCGGAACATGGAATGTCTATTCCCTATATAGCATGAGCACTGCAGTAGCAGAAAATTAGCAGGGAACAATTCACATTTAGAGTAAAATGGAAAGTAAAATGGCACTGAATCAGCAACTGATTATGTAATGTGCAAAAGAAAAGGGAAAGTCTATTAGCAACAGGACATTGTTATAGAGGTTGTTTCTGTAATAGCCTTGTCATAAATGTGCCAGTTCTGGCCAAGGATACAAGTGATGATACAATGGACAGCTGTTATGAGGAACTATGGTACACAAGAAGTAAAGGTAAAAGTCATCCTACAACATGCCGTGAAGGCACTGGGGGTGTGGGTGGTCAACACCACATCCCAGCCACTTCAGGAAACAGCCCTGGCACCCAGTGTACAAGGCACTCAGTGGGCCTTGAGGGTTTGGACTCTGTACCGTCCAGCCCATAGTGAGTCATTATAGTGATTGCTATCCTAGCAAACTACAGCACTTGGGAACTTTAAAATCATTCAATCTATTCATGTAAAATTCCATTTCTCTTAAGTCTCTCACCTGGAAGAATCAATGACATACAAAGATATTCTGCACTGTCTGCAAGATACTTTCATTTACAAACATCCTATCTGTGGGAATCTGCATATTCACGAGAAACCATAATGTGCCAAATGACCAGTCTACTGCATTAAGGCACCCGGGTCTAGGCCCTGCTGCTTACTACCCATTTCAAAGAGTGACAGAATAAAGATTACAGTAAGCACTAAAGGCCACTTACAAAGACAAACAAAATCATTGGAGTGTTTCCAGCAGCAGTATAGCTCATGTGCTGGTAAGTAACAACATAAAAAATTCAGATCTAATGCACTATGTTTAGGTAGCCTTGACAAAAACACAGTTTGGAGAGCTGCATGTCTGTCTCCTGGTTTGTACACCTTAATCACTCTGATGATTTTCTTCCCATACAAAGTAGTGGAAACACATTGTCTAGGCCAGTGTTCCGCAACTAATGACATTTAGATACTGCTTGTCCATAAATTAAAGATCACTTTCTACTAATTGATTTCACCACAGTTCAAAAACTTACAAATTTACAACACTGGGCTTTTCAGTTTCTTGTTCCCTTTAAGTACGAATATTCTGAATTAAAAAAAGCATACACCAATTTTGTTCATTTCTCATGGTTATGGAATTTAATGTAACTGGTGAAGATGGAGGAGCACAATATCAGTTTTGGGGTCAGTCATTACACACATAAGAAACAGGCAGACAGAGAGATATGACAAAGTCCATGTAATTCCAAGATGCATGTATGCATACATGGCAATTTAAATTAGTTCATCTGCCCTGTGCATGGTTTCGATTGTGAATATGAAGTGTGGTTGGTCATGACAGCTCTGTAACTATTTTTATGTCTTAATATTTTAAACACGAGGCGTAAATTGTTTTTTTTCTGAAGACCCAGTTCGTACCACGCAGTAAACAATTTTCATCTCGGTTATAAAAACCAATCAGTTTATATTTTATAGAGCAAAAGTCACTGTTTTTTCTGAGATTAATACAATACATATAAATACAGTGTGGACAGTATAATTTTTTAATGTTGAACTTGTTGGTGACACCAGTTACAAGTAGGCTCTAAAAGGTTACATAATCATGTGAAAAACGACTGTAATCACATTTTGTGCACTGTTATTTGTACAGTGCAAAATGAAATTGGGCAGTAAATAATGGCAAACCCACTACTAATTATACTGGTTTATGACCAGAGAAGGTTTTGAACCAATGCCCTAGATAGGTGTTCAATAAATGTGAAACTGAATACAATATAAAGTACATCATACTTGATGGAAAACACAAGATTCTGACTGAATTTCACTTGGGTGCAAATAACATAGCAAAAAAGAGTACTTTGGTACAAAATTCAATTGCAACAAAGAATCATTGAACCACCTTAACTGCAAGATAGATTACACATTTATGCACATTATGTTTATTAAGAAACACAGGTTATAAGCATATCTCATTATGACCCAAAGAAAGTGTCACACTTGCCTGAACTGTACAATATAAATAATATTCAGTTTTCAAGTACGTGTAACATTTTCCTTGTTGTAGCAATAAGGAAGATAGCCGATACTTACAAATTATTGTGTGGTTATTCATCAGTGTTGGGGACCACGGTAGCACAGTGGTTAAGGCACTGCACTACAAATCGGACAGTTGCTGGTTCAATTCCAGATGGTGTCATTGGAATTTTTCATTGACATAATCCTTCCGATCGAACTATGGCCCTAGGGTCAACTCAGCCTCTAACAGAAATGAGTACCAGGAGTATTTCCTGGGGGTAAAAATGGCCGGTGCATAAGGCTAACCTTACCACCATTCTGGGCCACTGTCACGTAATCTGGGAACCTTAACTTCCTGGAACCCTCTGGGCACCTTGGGCCTGTAATGGGACTGATTTACCTTTTTTTAATTCATCAGTGTTTATAATATTTTAAAGTACTTGTTATTCTTTTATGAACTGGTAAGGTCATGTGGTAAGTAAAGGATCACTTGCTTTACTATGAATTATAAATGAATTATAAGTGGTTGTAGTTCAAAGGTTAAACACCAGAATACATATATGTTATGGGCTTCACTGAATGCCCCTACATCACTACAAAGATGATTTTACAGGACTTACAGTTTACATGAACTAATGAGACAATGCATTTGTCTGCAGTCCAGATGTATTTCCTGCAATGCAAAAATATAATTTCTGGTGCAGTTTCTTAGTAACACTTCATAAACATTCTCAGCTTGTAAATGCACTTCAGACCATTCCCGTGTCAATTATAATTTTATAGCTTAACTAATTTGTAAAGCTGACAGTATTAACTGGGATATCTTGCAAATTAAGCACTCATAACATGACAACCCAAACTCTGATAATCTTCTATTACATTATTTACATGATCATTACCATACCCTCAACTGCAAGGCAATTACTTTATTTACACGAATAGAAAATGACCTCCAAACAATCTCAATCTTCAGGAAAATACGAGTACATATATATATATATATATATAGAACGTGTTAAATTTTGTGCATGATTATAAGCACACCCCCCCTTTTTCTGACGAGCACAGTCCTGTAACTGTATCACAAATTAGAGTTTTTACTGTTTTCTACCCCATGGAGATGTTGGGTACCATACATTACGTAATTTTACGGATCAGGCATGTGCTGCAATATCTGACACCTAATCACAAGACAGTTCTTGCAGTTAGTCACGTGCTTACCCAATTCAAATCCCACAGCAGGCTATATGCAACAAGTGAAGAATAAAGTAGCACTTACCATCCTTCTCAAAGTATTCTGATCTTCCCAGTACTGGTCATCATTTGACATCCATTATGCCCCTATGGTGTATGATCGTGTCACCTTCCAACAATTTATCTCCCTCAGAGTGAATTTAGAAATTATATCAGCACATATTTTAACCATGCTGTCACCTGCTAGGTTATATAGCAACAATGATTGATGAATGAATATGGAGCATTGCTGGAGTGATACAGAAAGGGGAAAACAGAAGTACTAAGAGAAAAACCTGTCCCAGTTCCACTTTAATTACAGCAGATCTTCATAATTTCACAAGTGGAATCCCATGTACAAAATTCTTGACAAAATGGAACAATTTCAAAATGGCTGATAAAATGACAGTTATACAGTAATGAGATGTCAAACAAAGAACAAACAATGGAATGTAAATATTATGAAACAATCACTAACCTCAATAACAGCAACATACTACAAGCAAGCAAACTGCAAAGGTATCCTCCTGCAGCTTCCTTGTACAGTTGTGGGTTATACAGTGTGACACTTCCAGAGTAATGAAAACACTATGTTGACATTTAAGTAAGTCTGTGGACATGTCCTTAACTATGATGGGGTAGCATACTTGGTATGGCAACTCGCTGTGGTCTGGACAGTCCAGGGTTCGAAGACCGATGGGAGAGAGATTTTCCAGACACATCCAGACCGACCCCAAGGCCCACCCAGCCTCCTGTAGAATGGGTACTGGGTCCCTTTTCTGGGTGTAAAGCAGCCGGGGCGAGGTAATGACCACCCACTGTCCCCTAGCATCAGGGTCAAGTATGAATAGAACTATACCTCTATCACATCTCTGTAACTGCTTGGAATGTAATGAGACAGCTTTACATGTTTACCTTAACTACAACATTGCTTTATTTCTTTATAAAAATAGTTGAGCAATGTAATTAACATAGGTGAATACTGCTAAAATATTTTTGAGATAGAAACTCTTTAAAAATTGTACACAGATATCTATACAAATTCTAACATTATAACTAACACATTACAAATGTATTTAAAAATTGGACCCTCATTGCTGGTACAATTAAGATATGCACATTTCTTAGTTAACTAATCACTTGTTTCAAAAACCACTATATTACATAAGAATTTGTGACAAAATATCCAGCACATAACACACATAAAAATCTGCAATCATAACCTGCATACAATAAGTGTACTTTCTTGCTTTTAATTACACCCACTTGCAGTTAAAGCATGAAATAATGTACTGAACATTTTTAAATGTCTCAGAATTATGAAAAATTCATTCCACAGGGTGAATTGAATTCTGAATAAACACCAGCACAAAATTTGCCCCTGCACGTGACAACAGGAAATTTTAAAAGACGAGTTATGCATGTGATTTCAGGCTTCCGTCATGATGTAAATGAGATATCTGCTCTTCTGGAATGTTACATAGTACAGATTTCATGAGTTACATATGATTACTAATAGTACACTCACATACCACAGGTTTATTGCATTTAACTCTTACAAGATGGAACTGCACCTGCTAGGATCAGATCATAACACTCATTTCCTGTGCTATTAGCTTTGTAATATATTCTCATGTAACATGAATGACTAGCATGAAACTTGAAAGTCAATGAGCAAACAATAAAATTAATACATTGGCTATCCATTAAACAACACAAATTGTGTCCTGCATTAAAACAAATATACCAATGACAAATAACACTTTTCAAGAAACAATGTGTAAGTCACATCCTTGTTTCCATGGCTGCCACTATTACTTTACTCACTATGAGGTACATGCCAAGGCTGAAGAAACAGCAAGACTATTAAGCACGGTTGCCATGGTTACAATGTACATTCCCTGTGAGGTACACACTGAGACAAAGGAAGAAGTGGAGCATCATGCTTAAAACACAATACATCAAAGCTAGATGGCAGCAATCAAACAGACAAGATTAATGCTTGGTTTGCTCTAATAAAGGAACAACTGCAGAAACAGGCAGTGCAGTAGCATGTGAATAGTTTTTCAACCCATAATATGACAAATTATAAAGCTGTCACCACAAAATAAGTGAATAGGTTTTCAGCCCATAATATGATCAATTATAAAGCTGTCTCCAAAATAAATGAATAGTTTTTCAACCCATAATATGGTCAATTTTAAAGCTGTCACCAAAATAAGTGAATAGCTTTTCAGCCCATAATATGATCAATTGTCAAGCTGTCACCGCAATATGCATGAACTTTAGGTGTAAACCATGTAAAAACTGGCATACAAAAGTGATGATACTCAGCAGGCAGGCTTGATGAATATGAAAGTGTAGTGTAATTAACAGGTTTTATGTTCTTTAAGTACAGAAAGTGAAATTTAATTTTGTGTTTCATGGGATGTGTGTCAATTTTCTGCAGCAAAACACATGGGCATTCAGGTGTGTTCAAACTATAATAGCTGCATATCCATTAGTGTAATGAGTCAATAAATCACTGTTAATGAAAGAAAAATGATGAGCGAGGTCATGTGGTGGCACATGAATATTATGGCAGGCTGTCACATGATGGGCAGATGTCTAGTAAGTAAACAAAAAAAGTAACAATTATGGCTACAAAAATCCTTGGCCCGACTGTAATACAATCTAAAAATAACCCGTAGTTACATACAAGCCTAAAGGTTACCCATCCTATTAATTTCAAAATACAGATTTATAACTTTTGTGTGTATGTTTGTGGTGGGGAGGTGGCAGAGACAAATTAATCAGTTGTACGGTAATTGAACACATAGATTCAAAAGTGTTCCTCCATCACTTCAACCTAGCTCACATCCTCACGCACCATTTTATAGGGACCAATTTACTTTACTCTGCCATATTCTTCACAGTTTTCCAAGTGACTGCTTCACAGTAAGACTATTTATACATACTTTTTCCTCTACTCAAGCTACATGTGCAGCCTATATTCCTCCTTCTTGAACTATCCTACATGTATAAGAGTTCAGCCTAAGTCATATTTTCTACATTATGCCATATCCTCCACTGCCCACTGACTTCACTTCTTGTACATACACACTTTTATTTGAACAATCAGAAACGTTTTATTGCACTTCACATCAATATACCAAGGTCATACAAATATAAGGAACAATCCCAAACACACAGGAATCTTGGCAAATGTGAACACAAACTTTCAGAAGCGTGCCTTACTAATTTAAAAATTGCGAACGGGGAATTATTCATTAAAAATTTACTGTTCCAAGGTCATGTTTCAACAATTACAATGAATTTATCAGTGTGCACTGGGATGCCAGTGGCAATTTCAGCTTATAAGTGACTGATGTAGATGTGCATGAATAAATAAGGATCCATCACAGCCTACAGCAAAGAACATGAATAATTTAGCACATGGAATACTACTCATTTATGTTATTAAACATTTTGCACAATTCCATTTTTGTTGTTGTTGTTGTTGTTGTCATCATCAATGTCATCATAATAATCATCATCATTGGTACATTACAATAATAACCAACCAATGTTACAATGCTTATTCACATCTTTGGAGTTGTCTCACTGGTTGTTCAGGTATGCACAAGAGCTTGCAACATGTAGAAGAGAGTGGGAGAAATTGCTGGATGCATATGAGATTAAAACCAATTTTGACGAAAAATGTAGGCACCACATAAATGATCCTCAGAAATGTGGGCAACTTTGCGAACAGATTCTCAACAATTTGGTTCTATATAGTTGTGTTCGACTCTATGTATAATACACAAACTTTTTTGTTATTGAACTAACACAATGGGGATGACGCACCTCAAAATTGGTTCTGCATACATGGGGAAACACGATACAATGGTTACTTTTGGAAAATTCATAGCCCATGGATGTGATCCCCAGAAATGTGGGGAGTTTTTATGGGCTTTTTTCTACAAAATCCAACTGTGGCTATGCAGTGGGTCAGGGACTTGGGTAAGAGGGGCCTCCTGTATAAGCTATGTAACTCACAATAATAAATAAAAGAATTTCACTTCTATGTGTTAAATGTTTTTAGTGGACCAACAGAATGAAAGCAGCAAGCACTAATGAAGTCAAACATGCTGTGCCAAGCACAAACAAATACAACATTCTGTATGTACTATATCCAATATGGATACCAACTTACATACATACACACTATTAACTGTACTGCACTGAAGCCTAAATTCATGCTAATTTATTCAAAGCATGAAAATACTTGCAAATAGACATTATTCAAGCCAACAGTTACACTTCTATTGTGTTAACGGCGTATATAAACAAATAATAAATTAAGTACTCTCATTAAGTCTAGAAGTACATAATCACTTCATACAAAAAGTACTTCTCTTTGAGATTCTCAGATATCACAGAGAACAAATTTACTCCCAGAAAGAAAGCAGTTTACAATCTCAGAACATAAGATGGATAATGGAAAGATTTACCAGTCATTCTACGAACTCTTATGGCTGTACAAAAGTAATGCTGAACCCTAGCAGGTATGTCCATCAATTATGTGAATGATAACATGATGTCTTTCCATTGCCAAATGAGACAAAAATCTTGGCTAGACAGAAGACTCTTGTACCAATAGGCAAATTACTTCCTTACAGGTATTTACGATGAACTCTGTGTGCTTATGTGGCTGGAAACAGAATAATACATACTGCAAAAATGCAATATAAGGCAAACACAAATGTCAGCTACACATACACCAATAAAGCTCAGAAGTATAAGTATGGTTGACAAAAATAAGTTTCTTTTGTATGTGTTTTCAAGAGGAATATGATGTAACTCTAATAATGAAAACCTGTGTATTTAATCTGAAATGTGTGTTAGGCACTGGAAAGTGTAAAGATTTGGATATGTATACAATGGACACTACTCTAGTGTAAAACATTACCTACATTCATACACAAAGGCACTAGGCACATATAACAGGAACTGATAATCATACTGACTGTTTCTGATAGAATAACCTATAAAATATCCTAATAAAGATACCTATAAATAAACAAAAGTTCTTTAATGTTCCCTCCTTTCAATTATTCAGTCTACTAAGTACTCTACATACAGTTCAGTTGGAAGGTAATGTGACTGCCCCTTTCAATAACCTCCATTAATGTACATGCACAAATGTATTATCCCACTGTCCAAAAAACAATGTTATTTATCCACCTGTGTACAGATTCTTATTTATAAACACAAGAACATTAAAAAAGTATTCCTGAATGGAAAGTTGTCAACCAGGTTAGACAGTGACACATGACAAGCATCCTGTTAATATATACTTCCCCCTCAACAGCGGGTGACCAGTGAAGACTTCCTGACTGTATTTCAGAATACTGTTTAGCACCTAACATGAGCCGCAATTGACACATAATGAACCATGTATGGAACAACACAACAATATGGACTAAGGGAATGTCATTCTGGTACAAAAAATGAATCAATAAAAGTTGAAATTACTGTTATACTGCCAACTTACTTACTCCATGGTGCAGAGCCCTTCTTGAGAAGCTAACTGGTCTGCAGCTAGTCAAGAAATTCCCCGCATTTCACGGAACCCGAAGGTTCATTACCGCACTCACAAGCGTCCGCCACCTGT
>Ga0123355_10021737_pt1 | contig 10274 bp, 7 predicted proteins | sample TergutEmb28metaG_3_FD_89872 | JGI IMG/M metagenome (GOLD analysis project Ga0123355, IMG submission 89872) | Embiratermes neotenicus P1 segment gut microbial communities from Petit-Saut dam, French Guiana - Emb289 P1 | ecosystem: Host-associated > Arthropoda: Insects > Digestive system > Gut ... | reverse complement strand
TTTAATTCATGCCCTGGCAATTAAAAAAGCACAGGGACAGTTTGACCTTTGCCTTTTTTTTGTTTATTCTCCCCCCCCCCCCCTTCTTTATTGGGTGGTGGGGTGGTATATATATATTACTACTGGAAATTGAGACTTTGGGTTTCACAGCACTGAACAAGAATGTGACACCATACAGTTTTGTGGATAGGTACCAGTGTTTTGGAGGAACCTGCTGCCTGAAAATGGACACTAGTCCTCCAAAACATTGGTGCCTGTTTATTAGGGTACACAGTGTCACATCCCAGAAGACAGTCTGTGCTGTGATTTCAAAACACAGGTACCTGTACATTCTTGTAGTGGAGAATCACATACCTGGATCTTATGATGTAACAAGAAATCGATACTATCCTTGTCCACTGAAGTGTCCATCCAGGGTGTGATCAGCCTGAAGTAAGGAATTAGGGGACTTTATGCAGTTTTTCTCCTTTGTTCAGGGCAACGGCCAGCCTCACGTCTCCCCATCTCAAAGACTGTCTGGTGCAGATGTTCTCACTAATGCCCATTCCAATGTATCGCCAAGTGCCAACGTGTCATCATCACAAAACAATGCTAATTCTGTGCATCCTCAGCACAAAGCAGTGGTGCCGTCACCACAGCAGTCACCACAACTGTCAGCAGAGGAGAGGCAGAGATTCCAGAACCATCTGCAGCGACAGTTGAACCAGATCTCAGGTGCAGGGGGAGGAGGCCCACTCCACCACCCTCCCACCGCAGAGCCTTTCCAAGCGAGGCACCATCATGAGAACCAGGCCAAATTTCAGAGACCTTTTGTTGATGGTGACTTTGAATTTGTAAGTGTCAGTTTTGAACATTTTCAGAAGGTTACATAAAATTGCATAATGAAATATTCATAAGTTGTACTCTTCACCTCTTTTATTCGATTGATTAAATCAGCATTTCTCAGCGTGTGGTCTTTGTACAGCCAGAGGTCCATTAACGTTCTTTGGACAGCCTGTTGGTCTGCGGAAATTTCTGTTGCATGTGGTGTGTTGTGGACCATTCCTGATCATCCTCTTTGCATTTTAAACCAGTGCTCTGTTTTAGCAGTATCGTACTGCAGTCGATGATTTAGTTGAGCAGACATAAACATGTACAGTATGTCAGAAAATGGCTAAATAAAATATGTAACAAACTAGGAACTTCAGCAAAATGTAGGAAATTTATGTACATAGAAGGTGTTGAGGATAAGGTGATCTGTGGGATTAGGTTAGGTTACTCGAAGTGGTCTGCAGATTTTTTAAAATGGGAAAGGGGACTGAAATGAATGTGGATGTAATGACAGGACATACAACATGCTTGGGGAAATGAGAAATTCCTGCAGAATTTTTGTCAGGAAATTTCGCATTCCAACTTTCGGTTCAGAAGTTTTTAGGGGAGAGAAAGACTTGGCTTGGTAGATGGCAGAGATGGCTATGATGATGCCATAAACAAATTAAATGTCATTAAAACTTATCAAAATACAGAATGAGAAAAAGGATAGTCATTTGCAAGGTTTTAGGTTCTCAGAGTGTTGCCACTGAGGATGTTAGACCATACAAACCAGTGAATACTTCCCAGTGGTTGGAAGGCACTTTGACTGTGGACCAAGTGACATGGTATAACATCCCAGAAAACTCAAATCTTTAGGCTTGCCAGTCTTCATATTGGACTCTTTACAAACAAGATAAGGCTTGCTAAATGAGATAGAATTGCAATTCATACAGTATCATTATAATAAACAAACATGTTTGTCTGCTATGATGATATGCAAAGGGCATTTGGAAATGGCTTCGACAGGGGCTGCTGTTTTGTTACATAACATGCTGTAAGATTGCATGAATTATGATCGGATAGTGTAGTCTTAGTTCAGCATTCCACCACCACCACATGGCGCTAGCCATGCATGCCTATAAAAACTGCTGTGCTGTAACCAAGTCTAGTGGTAAAAGCGCATGAACAAGTGTCACAAAATGGATGGCATTTGTCATGGGCACAGATTGACCATTTGGTTCCTGTGGAAATAAGGTATTAAATTATCAGATATTCATCAGTTATCTGCAGCTTGTGGAGAGATTGCAGCTATATACAGCACTGCATTTATTTGCCCACCCCTAAAGAATGGTTCTGTGAAGCCATCCAGAAGTTTCCAGGGAGATGGCAGCGATGTATAATATAGGAGGGGAATATGTTGAGCTAGCAATTGTGTAATACTTAGCATAAAACTAATAAAATTGCTGAAAATGAGGTGAGTCCAAATCATTTCCAAGTGCCCCTCATATTGTTAAATGTGGTCATGTACATAGTCCTGCCATAAGTTCTGTCCCAAATTCCACGTAGTCCGCAGCTGGAGACAGTGAGGCAGAAGGGTTCAAAGGTTGCTTGTTTTTGGACTATTGACCCTTCAGGTACTTGTGCCAAGGCAGTTTGCTCACATCTCTCACAGTGTTAACGTGGAGTGGGGTTTCAAGGAAAACCATGTGGCTGTGACTGCCCTTCACAAATGCAGAAAATCAGATTCTCAAATTTTCAGACTCTTGAAGCCACTGAAAATTTCGCAGAATTCCATCTGTCAGGCAATTAAACATTATAAGGGACTCTGGGATGTTGAAGAACAGGGCTTTGTCAGGATGCCTGAAAAGTGTGGGGGCTGAAGCCGCTATCAAAACAGTACGGAGTGGATTCACCGAAATCCACTCTGGAAACAGCAGATCATGTCCCGAAAGCTGAACATATCGACCCAATCAAGTCGTGCCTTATCAGGGATGATCTACACATGCGAGCACACCTCCGCTCAAAGGGACACCTCCTTACTCCTGCTTTGAAGGAGATCTGATGGACAAGAGCAGTGTCTCCTCCAGCGGCACACTGAGAAAGGGCACAAAAATGTCCTCTTCATGGACGAGAAATTTTTCATCATCGAGTAACAGTATAACAACCAGAACAACAAGATTTGTACTCAAATGTCCCTTGAGGTGTGTTCTGAGGGTGCAGGAATGCCATCAACCTTCCTCCGTCACGGTTTGGTGGGAGGTGTCCCATCAGGGGGTGACACATCTTCATTTTTGGAAGAAAGGGGCGAAACTGGTGTCCAAGTGTATCAAGAGGACATGCTATAAGGAGGTGTGAAGCAGCTTATCATGACCTTCTTCAGTGGTCAGGAATGGGTCTTCCAGCAGGACTCATTCCTGGCCAAAAACCAAGATGACTCAGGAGTGGCTGTGGAGGTACGTTCTGGCCTTTATCAGCGCTGAGGATTGGCCCTCGAGGGAGTCCGGACCTCAATCCCTGGGACCATAAATTGTGGGATGTTTTGGAGGATATGGCTTGCCAAAAGCATTACAACAACCTGGACAGCCTGAAGAGATCCCTCATGAAATCAGTGACAGAGATCACCCTGGAGACAGTGCGTGCCGCGATAGCAGAGTGGCCAGAGCATCTCAAGGCTTGCATCGAGGCAGAGGGCGGCCATTTTGAGTGGCATTATTATAAATAAAAACTTAAAACTATTGCTAATAAATTATTTGGCTGGAAAAGTGGATGTTCGGTTTCATTTTCATTCTAGGTCACAATATACTAGGGACAGAACTTATGGCAGGACTGTGTAGTTGGTGCATCATTCACCGTTAATTTGAAGAAACTGTCTAGTATGAGTTACATCACTGAAACTTATATTGGCATTGTAACAAATGTGTTACAGTTGAAGTTCCTAAGCTACGAAGATCTACAGCAGAGGATGGCAAATTTGGACGCGGAGATGGAGCGTGAAATTGACGAGTTACGGCGACGATATCAAACCAAACGCCAGCCTATTCTTGATGCCATGGACCAGAAACGTAAACGTCAACAGAATTTCTGAGAGAGAAGGCACGGGTGTGCGGCTGGTTCTGGGAGCCATTCTAGATGCAACCTCAGTCCAGCCGTCCCACCACCATGCTGCTGCATAGAAATGTTCTAAGTGGGGCCTTTCAAGACTATAGCCCAAGATATATTCAGGAATAAGAAGTTTCCTAATAGAATGCATAAGTACATACTAAATATGATGAGGTGGTTGGCCAATAAGGACCAATAGTTACTGTATTTGCTCAAGTAATGTCTGTACCTAGTTTATGATTGAAATGTTAAATGTCCACATTACTTCTGAAGCAGATGGTTCCTAGGGCCCTTTGAAAAATCAGGACATGTGACTCTCCAATTACATTTCCCAAGAATTTCTTCCTTATGATTCCAAGCAAGTCAGTGTAGCTGTAACACAAGACTTGCATTTTACAAAATGGAAGCTGTAGCTTCCTCAAGCCTGCTGCGACTGATCTGAATCATTGTGAATTAAGGTTTACAGTAGAGGTTCAACGTACTGGTTGAAGGATGGAATGAAATTGTCTGTACTGATATATAATTCAGCCAGATACAGGTACAGATCAAATCAAATCCAACTTATTACTTGAGTTTCTGCTTTGTATATAAATGGTAACATCAACTTTTTGCCATTGTTTATCCACCGTCTTGTCTATCTTATTTATTGTGTTTTGAAAGGTCAGGAAAGATACAGTAAGGTTTGACTGTGTTTTATATTGGTTTCTTATTTGACCTTATTAAACAGTGTAACTGATTCCATTGGAATCGTAAGCTTTAATGTCATGTATCATATAGATTTAGACTAAATACAGTGTTTTAACTCATGGTGACTATGCAGCAGAAAGCATGTCAGTTTTTCCATCAGATAGACAAAGCCAGTATCGTTCAGACTCTCTCACATTCGACTTTTTGTTTTTCGTCTGCCGTGAAGGCAAAATCAAGCAATGTAACAAATGTACTGAACGTACAGTTCTGGGGTAGTTTTATGAATATCAGGGTAGGATGTGATGCTTGGGTAGGCAGCTGTACGTTGCAGTTCAAGAAATCTCATGAATGCAATATGTTACTCCTTTGTTAGATAAGTCATTCAAATTGTACAAACTGAGGGAGGTGGCTCAAACAGTAATACTTCTGTTTTATATTTGGTAGTTGCTTGGTTTCAGTCTTGACTGGGACACTTGACTATCACAACTGAAGTTCTGTGTCATTTTCCTCAGTCTTCCAGGCAAGTGCCATGATGATGCCTCCAATTAGGCCCTGATCATATCATACCATTCAACACTGTACCCTGAGCTGCTGCTGACTGTCATTAAATGAACTGCATTAAAGTGGTAAAATGTGTGCAAGATGTCTTTCAGAAAGAAAGAAGGAGATACAATTCTTATGTTATAACAGACTTCTGAGTAGCCACTCCCCGACTCCGTGACCAGTGAAGTTATGGCCAACATTTCCTTAAGAAAATTTCAGTTCAAACTACTATAAAAATTTCATTTTGATGTACATAACAACCATACAATTAAGCTTCTTATATTTTGTTGAAGAAACTCTGTTTGCATTATTTTGCAACAGAAAGATTACTTATTTCAATCCTCCTGAACTTGCTGGAGGGTTTATATGCCATCTCATTTCATATATTTAACTTGCAAACAATTTAACTTGTGACCAGGTGTTCGTTAATCAGGGAGTACCTGTACTTCTGACAGCAAAGTTTGCTAAAATTAGTTGTACTCATTACATGAGCAAATGTGGTACATCTTCTCACATAACACAAATTGTAACAGTAAATCAGAATGTTTTAAGTAACATTGAATCATACTGTATGTTGGCAGCATTGTGTAAGTATAAATAGTTACATGTTGTTGCATTTTGATTTAATGTTTCTTACAGCAACCTCTTAAGTGAAATTATACTTGTAACAGCTAAGTAGTGGGAGGATTCGATCAGTACGCGTGTCAACACATGTGTTTGACTTCTTACCTACACATAATTTAAAGACCAGCTTTCTTCTACTGTACTAGTCATATAAAGTACAATAGTACAAATAATATTTATTCTTGCATATCAGGAATACAAATTATGTACTGAACGTAAAAACCATAAAAGAGAGAATACACTGCATTTAATATTGTGAATCTTGAGGGGCCTTTTTGGTGTCATTATGCCACTGAATCTGATGGAGAGATAGAGAAGGTTTTATCTCTTGTTTAGATTTGTGGAAAAATTTTTTTCTGGACACAGACTGAACCCTTAACCTCTAACAAATACACATCTGTGGAAATACAAAGCCAACCTCCATGAATGGTGTCTCATGTGAAGCTCTGGGGCTTCACTACTGACCATTTTTATTGTGATTATCCCATTACTGGGGGTAGCAGAAGCTGTTTTGTAAGTAGCCCCAACTCAGAAACGATTTGGCATGCTTACGTGGGTAGGCAGGATCCAGAAAGGTCACACAGAATTTATGCAAATGCACTAAAAACCAGTAACTTGTACCAGGTCTGATATATACCCACAGGGCATCACACAGTACTTCTCTTTATCAAGACCTTATTTGCTTCTCCCCCTTCCCCTCACCAATTTAATGATTTTGTAAAGCTCTTTCCCTAGAAATAAACTGGATGCAGTGAAGCTGGCTGCTCACGTTCACTTAGTACAGAGGCAAGATGCTTAGGTGCAGGGATCTGTTTGCTTACCTTCACTGTAACACAAAGGTATTCACTTTATTTATTTAAGACAGGTGTATGGGATAAATTTGAAGACAAACACAAGAGTTGTACATTAGGTTATGTGACATTAATTTGGCACCACCATGTTGCTGAATTATACTGTCAGTTGTTAGTATTATCTAGCATTTGCAATAGATAAATTAATGAGTATGTGGCATTGGCGACGTGACAGTGACGGGAATACCAAACTACCTGGAGAAGAATGTGTCCTGTTGCCACCTTGCCCATCGCACATCCCAGGCAGAATGATCTGGAATGGAACCTGGTCATCTGCAGTGAGAGGCCAGTGACTGACTGTGAGAGAATGGCACAGCCATCGCACTATTATTCGAGAGCCATAATGCATCAAGAGTGGATCAGTCATTGGGTACACAATGCAGCGTTGTAGTATTATGCTAGACCTTACCTCTGGATCATGATTCACAACTTACATAATAATATTCATAGTTTCATTGCTGTAGTAAGATAAAGGAAACGTTACTGCGTTTAATTTTCATCATTCCATGATGATATCTTTTGGGAATGGAGGTATTGCTTAATGCATTCTGAAGCTTGGTGCTAAGTACAAGTGAGTGGTCAGTTTCATACAGCAACCAATTTTCCACTTGTCGACAGAGCCCCTGTACCCATTGTATAGGAAGGTGGTTGGACCCCAGAGTCAGTCCAGATGCATTAATGAGATGGAAAGTCTATCGCCTCTGCTGAGAATTGAACCCTGAACATCAGTCCCATATTCAGTCACCATACTGACTGAGCTATCTCAGTAGCTTGCTCCATGTGATTAATTGATCACATAACAGACTTACATAATTCATTATTCTGTGTAAGTACTTTCATTTATAGGGTCATATTCAATTTAATTTTTTTAAATGTATTATTTAATGATGCTGCAAGGTGTGAAGTTGTATAGTGTGGAAAGATAATGAATGAATGAATGAATGAATGAGTATGGAGCATTAATGGAATGATACTGATAGGGTGAACTGAAGCACTCAGAGAAAAACCTGTCCCAGTGTCACTTTGTCCACCAAAAATGCAACATAGTCTGGCCAGGCTTTGAACCAGGGCCTCCATGGTGAAGAGTCTAGTTAGTACAAATAACTGCCAGAGCCACAGCATGACCCAAATTTAATAATGTTCACAGGAAGTTTAACTGAATGTGACCCTATACATAGTAATTTTTTATAGAAATTCACAAATTGTGGGTGTTGGTTATTTATTTTATGAACCATCCACTAAGAGCGAATAGTGTACTGTGATTAAAAATTACTACTATACTAGACCAGTGTATGAACTGTTTGTACAATTTATAAGGCACTGTCCTAAAAACAACTGTAAAGTGTTAATACCCCAAGATCAATCCATGTTCTGATATTTTCATTCATGACTGACAGAAGCATAGGATAGTTCCTGTTATCAGCTTGTACACTTATGAAACACTCATGCTTTTATTGTAAGCAGTTTGTTATAGTAAAGATAAGAAAACATGACATAGACTATTTTTTGTTCACACTGATCGATTAATCATTGCTTTCTAATAAGATCAAGGAAATACAGTATACTCTTTATTATTCAGGCTAGTGAAAGTATGAATAATCTAGAATTGGTAGCGCATAAATTATTTTGAACCGAGACATTAGGCCTTTATCATAATATTCATGAGTGTGAGTAGCTGCAGAGTGTAGTGTTGTAGTAAGGGAGTGATGAGAGTGAATTTCAGAACATTCTGGACATTTTGAAAATCTGGTTCATAATTATATTTGAATAATCCTGCAGATCTTTATGATCATCCTCAGAAATTGAATTAGTAATGAACATTAAGCAAGGAAATATTCATGGACAATTTGAGATAGGTAACATGTAATGTGTCGACACATCCCATTGTGCTAACATCTAAAGAACAAAGCGTGAAGAAGGATTACCAACAAGATGCGACAATATAGATGATTTATTGTCAATTACAGATGTTGATTATTGACTACTGTCTCGACATGTTTCAAGCATCTTTATGCCCATCATCGGGAGAAAAGACCAGGTGTTACTGCATATGGGGTATTTGCTGGTAGTGTTGGATGTGGCTGGTTGCAATTCTGTGGTGCTACGTTGTAGGGTGTGAGCACTGTGAAGGTTGCTGCGCACAGTAACCTTCACAATGCTCACACCCTACAACGTAGCACCACAGAACTGCAACCAGCCACATCCAGCACTACCAGCAAATACCCCATATGCAGTAACACGTGGTCTTTTCTCCCGATGATGGGCATAAAGATGCTCGAAACATGTCTAGACATTAGTCAATAATCAACATCTGTAATTGACAATAAATCATCTATATTGTTGCATCTTGTTGGTATTCCTTCTTCACGCTTTGCTCATGATGCACGGTCACAGAAACATAAAGCATGTAAAGAACAAGTAGGGATTTGTCAGACACTATATTTGATACAGAAGACTTAAAAACAACTACATGTTTCAATTTGTAATTAAGCCATTATCGGGCTGTACAAGATTTTGTAAGGTGTAATATACAACAATGCAAGTAATATTATTCAACGCGACTTCTCAAAATTTTCGCATTTATTATTTTCATTATCATAAAAGTTTTTCATAACCTGTGGAACTGAATATTATGTTTGAATCAACATGACCTCAGATTCTCATCCTGGAGGTCACAGGTTTAATTCTTAGCCCAGAGATTGGCTAACCAACATAGCATTTGTTGTGTTACATTACAACAAATAATCTGATAGCACCTCAAATTATGCTGTATTTATTTTTGTGTACTTTGCAATTCCTGATTCACTAATTGTCCTCCGTTCAACACTATTTAATCTGAGCTACAGACAATATTAAAGTAAAAATAAATAAACAAATGGATATGCCACAAATACAAGAATCCACCCATGGATAATGGAGAGTATACTTCACTACAGTGATCTGATCTGTTTGGGTTTGTGTTTATGTGCTTACCTTAAAGGTGGCTCACAGCATGGATTCAAGAGCCTTTTGTCCTGATTTGAGCAAACTCGTGAGACAATAGACAATCAGAACAGGTCTCTCAGTGCACTGCATTTGACATGCATGTTATGTTACAGATTTGCAGAAGAAGAGAGATTTTTTCATACGGATGTTTTATAGCTCTGATGCACAGTTTGTGGAATAATGGATACACTGCCTCAGGTGTTTTGAAATGTAAATATTATCTAAAAGACTGGTTAACTTGTATAACATATTTTCAATGGCAGTGATTGGCTCTTTCAGCAATAAACACTGTGGCTGGATTTGCTAAGTAAGAGTAAGTTTAAATCTAAAAAGGTACATTTGTATTGTAGTATGTATAAAACTAAATGCTGTATTTTCTAAAGAAGTATCCGAATATTGCCATATTTCAGAGTCTTTTTTTTTTAATTGAAAGGAAGTTTATCCAGTAATAATTAAAGAAGAGCATGAGTGGGTGTTTCACAGTTTATGATTCTGTTGTTATATGCTAACCAACCTGTCAGAGTTAAATTAACAGAAAGCATGAATGTGGCATGGGAAGACAGATTTGTATTCACATCCGTATCTTCCAGCTTCTGGGGGGGGGGGGGGGGGTTTTTTTGTTTTTTCAACAAAAACTAAAAGGGGGAATGGGAGGTAGGGGGGTTGTTTGTCGGGGTGTTTCACCCCCAGATT